>SAMEA3387515__coassemble_1722_pt1 | contig 94927 bp, 79 predicted proteins | sample SAMEA3387515__metabat2_high_PE_016 | metagenome-assembled genome bin SAMEA3387515 (sample SAMEA3387515) | Felis catus | biome: Faeces | place: United Kingdom | collected 2012
ATCTCGGCCTTATAGGCCGCTCGTCATGCCACCCCTCTTAGGGGTGGTCATGACTGGCTGTGAAGTTAGAAAGCCGCGTCGATGATGCCGCCGCCGCAGACCAGACCGTCGCGGTAAAAGACGGCGCTCTGCCCGGGGGCTGGGGCGCGCACCGGTTCCGGAAAAAGAACCGTGTCCGTACCGTCGAAGGTACAGGGGGTCAGTTTGGCGGCGCTGCGGATCTTGACCAGATATTCCCCGGCGGGCAGCGGTTCTCCGTCGGGGGTCGCCATCTGGGTCAGGCAGATCCGGGTGTTGTATTCCTGGCCGGTCTCGGCCAGTTGGATGTTGCCGTCGGGCAGGATCGCCTTGACGAACAGCGGCCGCCCCGCTGCGATGCCCAGCCCTTTGCGTTGGCCGACGGTGTAATGGTCCACCCCGGCGTGCGGGCCAAGGTCCGCGCCGTCGGGCCCCACGAAGCGGCCGGACTTCGGCACATAGCCGCGCGCGCGGATATAGGCCGAGTAGTCGCCGTCCGGGATGAAGCAGATCTCCATCGAGTCGGGGGCGTCGGCACAGGCAAGGTGCAGGTCCCGCGCCATCTCGCGGATGTCGTCCTTCTCGAACTCGCCCAGGGGCAGCACCAGTTTGCGCAGGATGTCCTGGGGCAGGCGGTAGAGCATATAACTCTGGTCGCGCGCGGCGCTGGCGGGCACGGCCACGCGGTGGACGCCGTCGGCGCCCACGTCGATGCGGGCATAATGCCCGGAAGCGATAAAGGCGCAGCCGAGTTCTTCGGCTTTATCCGCCAGCAGGCGGAACTTGACCAGCGGGTTGCAGGCGATGCAGGGGTTCGGGGTGCGCCCGGCACAGTAGTTTTCGCAGAAGGGACGGACCACATGCTCCTCAAAAGCCTGTTCCGCGTCCAGAACGTGCAGGGGGATGTGCAGCGCGTCGGCGGTCTCTTTGGCGGCCGCCACCGCGCCGTCGTGCGCGGGGGAGAAGCGGATCACCGCGCCCTGCACGGCGAAGCCCTGCTCTTGCAAAATACGCACGGCCACGCTGGAATCAACGCCGCCGCTCATACCGATCAGGACTTTATCCTGCTTTTCAAATGTGTTGAACCCGTCCATGGGAGGCTCCTTTCCTCAGGCCTGGCGGCCGCCGTATTTTTTGCTCTGTTCCACCGCCATGCTGTCGCAGCGTTCATTTTCGGGGTGGCCGGCATGGCCTTTCAGCCAGTGGTAAGTGATCTGGTGTTTCTCGCTCTCCGCCAGCAGCGGCGCCCACAGGTCGGCGTTCAGCGCGGGGGAGCGGTCGGCCTTTTTCCAGCCGCGAGCGCGCCAGCCTTTGGCCCAGCCTTTTTCCAGCGCGTTGATCACATACTGGCTGTCGCTGTACAGGTCGATGGCACAGGGTTCTTTGAGCTGCCGCAGTGCTTCCAGCAGGGCGGTCATCTCCATGCGGTTGTTGGTGGTCTGCGCTTCGCCGCCGGAAAGTTCCTTTTCAAAAACTTTTTCCCGGGTGCGGAACCGCAGAATGGCGCCCCAGCCGCCGGGGCCCGGATTGCCGCTGCAGGCGCCGTCCGTATAGATCTCGATATGCTTCATTATAAATCTCCTGTAGAAGGCAAGAATGACTGTATTAGGCATTATACCCGCTTTGCGGGATTCTGGCAAGTTTGACAATCGTACGCAATCCGTCTATAATAAATATAACTGCCATTATGCGTGATTTTGACAGGGCCCGGCCGCGCCTTTTCAGGCGGGCTCAACGCGCCCAACCCGGTACGGGGACGAAGGATTCATGTACCCCGGCCACAGCAGAAAACATAAGACAGGAAAAGGTGTGTACGGCAGGTACACATGGTGTCTGTATAGAACAAGTTTGGAGGTATTCGATGGAAGAAAATAAAACAAAGCGCAGAAATGTGAAGGGCCAGCCCGCGGACCACGCGGCGTCCGAACGCCGTGCCCCGCGCGGCGACAAGAAACCGCAGGAGGGCAACCGCAAGCCCCGCCGCCGTATGCCGCGGCAGCCGGCGGCAGCCGCCGCAGCGGAAAAGAGCGCGCCCGCACAGAGCGCCCCGGCCCCGCGCACGCGCCATCCCCGCGGCCAGAACGCCCAGAACAACACGGCGCCTGCCCGCCAGCCGCGCCGCGGCCGCAGGCCGCAGGCTGCCCGCAATTATGAGATGGAACCGGCGATCCCGATGCACATTTGCCCGCTGGGCGGCCTGGGGGAAGTCGGAAAAAATATTACGCTGTACGAATGCCAGGGCGATATGATCCTGGTGGACTGCGGCCTTGTGTTCCCGGATGCCGATATGTTCGGCGTCGATCTGGTGATCCCGGACTTTACCTATGTGCTGGAAAACCGCGACCGCATCAAGGGCCTTTTTATCACGCACGGGCATGAGGACCACATCGGCAGCCTGCCGTATCTGCTCAAAAAGTTCAATGTGCCGATCTATGCGGCCCGCCTGACGATCGGCCTGATCAAAAATAAACTCGAAGAACACGGCCTGGCATCCAGCGCGATCTTCCACGAGATCCGCCCGCGCCAGAAGGTCCAGCTGGGCTGCTTCACGGTGGAACCGATCCATGTGAACCACTCGATCCCCGACGCGCTGGCGTTTGCGATCGAATGCCCGGCGGGCATCGTCCTCCATACCGGCGACTTCAAGGTGGACTATACGCCGCTTTCCGGCGACGCGGTGACGGACCTCTCCACCATTGCGGAGTACGGCCGGAAGGGCGTGCTGGCCCTGCTGTCGGACTCCACCAACGCCGAGCGCCCCGGCTTCACCGCCACCGAACAGACGGTGGCCGAAGGCGTGCGCCGCCTGTTCGCCCGCGCCCGGAACCGCCGCATCATCGTGGCGACTTTCGCTTCCAACATTTACCGTGTGCAGCAGATCATCGACCTTGCGATCGAGTCCGGCCGCAAGGTGGCCGTCAGCGGCCGCAGCATGGTCTCCAACACGGAGATGGCGAAAGAACTGGGCTACCTGCACGCGCCGGATAATGTGATCATCGACATCGACGAGATCAACAAGTATCCGCCGGAAAAAGTGGTCCTGATCACCACGGGCAGCCAGGGCGAGCCGCTGTCGGCGCTGTCGCGTATGGCGCAGGCGAGCCACCGTCAGGTGCGGGTCGGCCCCAACGACTTCATCATCATTTCGGCGCGCCCGATCCCCGGCAATGAAAAGACGGTGACGAAGGTCGTCAATGGCCTGTTGAGCCTTGGCGCCGAGGTCATCTATGAGAATATGTACGACACCCATGTTTCGGGCCACGCCTGCCAGGAGGAGCAGAAACTGATCCTCACGCTGGCGCACCCGCAGTTCTTCCTGCCGGTGCACGGCGAGTTCAAGCAGCTCAAGCGCCATGCCGAAACGGCGGAACACCTGGGCTATATCCCGAAGCAGAACATCTATATTGCCGAGAACGGCCAGAACATCCGCATTTCGGCCGACGGCATGACGGTGGAGAACACCGTGACGGCCGGCGCCGTGATGGTGGACGGCTACGGCGTGGGGGATGTGGGCAACGTCGTACTGCGCGACCGGCATCATCTGTCGGAGGACGGCATTATCGTGGTCACCGCTGCGATCGACAGCAGCAACGGCCAGGTGCTGTCCGGCCCGGACATCGTGAGCCGCGGCTTCGTCTACGTCAAGGAGAGCGAGGAACTGATGGACGGCCTGCGCACGCAGGTGGAAATGGCGCTGGACCGCAGCCTGAGCGACAACCTGCATGACTGGGCCAGCGTAAAGGCGCGCGTGCGGGAAGCCCTGTCGAGCTATATTTACCGGCGTACCAAGCGCAGCCCGATGATCCTGCCCATCTTACTGGAAGTTTAAGTATGCCCGTCCGGCAAGAAATGGGGACTGAACCATGAAACACAAGGATGGTCTGGATGCGGCGGCCGTACTGTTGCTGCTGCTGGTCGCGCTCGTTGCCATGGTCGTGCCGGTGGCGCTGACCGCGCCCGAATGGCTGGCCGTGCCGCTGGTGCTGGTCATAGCGGCGCTGTGCGTGCTGTGGCGTATGCGGCGCAAGCTGCGCGCCTATGTGGCCGCCCAACTGTGCAGCACGGACTTTGAAAACAGCCGTATCCAGTACAGTCTGGCAGGGCTGCCGATCCCCACGATGCTGGTGGCGGACGGCCGCATTTTGTGGTATAATGCCATCTTCCGGGAAAAAGTCCTGGACGGCGGCGACGCGGTCACACGCCCGGTCGAGCGCGTGTTCCCGGATCTCAACCTTGCCGTATGCTCCCGGCCCCACGGCCAGGACCTGACGGTGGGGCAGCGGCGGTTCACCGCCTATTCGGGTTCCGCCCGGGGCAGCCGCGGGTCCAGCATCGTTTATCTCGTCGATGATACGTTCTATAAAGATACGCTGGACGAATACAACGAGAGCCGCCCGGCCTGCCTGATCATCGTGATCGACAGCTATGACGAGCTGTTCGATGATATGAAGGACAGCGAACAGGCTAAGGAACTGGAAGCCATCAACAGTCTGCTGGAAAATTATATCGCCCGCAGCACGGGCTTCCTGCGCCGTGTTTCCAACAGCCGCTATATCGCGGTGGTGGAGGAGCGCGATGTGCGCTGGATGATGCAGGAACGTTTCACGATCCTGGAGGAAGTGCGCGCGCTGCATCCGGGCGGGCTGACGACCCTTTCCATCGGCGTCGGCCACGGCGGCAAGACGTTGCAGGAGTGCCACCAGATGGCACGGGAAAGCATCGACATTGCGCTGGGCCGCGGCGGCGATCAGGCAGCGGTCAAGACCGTTGACGGGTTTGAGTTTTACGGCGGTATTTCCCATGGTGTGGAAAAGCGCAGCCATGTGCGCAGCCGTATTATCTGCAACGCGCTGTGTGATCTGATCAAAAAGAGCGACAGCGTCATCGTGATGGGCCACCGCATGAGCGACCTGGACGCGGTCGGTTCGGCAGTAGGCGCGCTGCGCATCTGCAAAATGTGCGGCGTGCCCGCCGTTATCGCCATCAACAGCGACGCGACGTTGGCGGCCCCGTTGCTCAAGTCCTTCCTGGATGCGGGGCTTGGCCATGACTTCATCCCGCCGGACCAGACGCTGGATGTCATCACCCCCAACACGCTGCTGATCGTGGTGGATACCTACCAGATACGGCTGCTGGAAAGCCAGAAGATTTACGAAAAATGCAAGCGCGTCGTCGTCATCGACCATCACCGCATGGCGGTGGGGCATATCGACCGCCCGCTGCTTTTGTACCATGAGCCCTATGCGTCCAGCGCCAGCGAACTGATCTGCGAATTGCTGCAGTTCATGCCGCGGGAGAACAACATCACCCCGCTGGAAGCCCAGGCGCTGTTGGCGGGCATCATGCTGGACACCCGCAGCTTCGCCCTGCACGTGGGCGTGCGGACCTTTGAGGCGGCTGCCTGGCTGCGCAGCCGCGGCGCGCAGACGGCAGAAACAAAGCTGCTGTTCAACACTTCCAAGGAAGAGTATGAAGCGCGCGCCCATATCGTTGAAAGCGCCTACATCTACAAGGGCTGCGCCATCGCGCTGTCCAGCGAGCCGGAAGCCGGCATGAACGTGGTGCTTCCGATGGCGGCCAACGACCTGCTGACGATCAACGGCGTGGATGCCAGCTTTGTGGCGGTAGCCAAGAACGGCGGCGTCAATATTTCGGCGCGCAGCATGGGCGCGCTGAACGTGCAGGTGATCCTGGAACCGCTGGGCGGCGGCGGCCATCTGATGATGGCGGGCGCGCAGTTGCAGAACTGTACCCTGCAGGATGCAGAGCAGCAGATCCGGGAACAGATAGACCTTTACCGTGCTTCGCAGGCGTCCAGTGCGGCTGCGGCCCGGTAAATATACAGTTATTATTGGGAGGGAACCGATATGAAGATCATTCTGAAACAGGATGTGAAAAGCATTGGCAAAAAGGACGAGATCCACGAAGTTTCGGATGGGTACGCCCGCAATTTCCTGCTGCCCCGCGGCCTGGCGGCCCCGGCCGATGCGTCGGCGCTGAACCAGGCGCGCACCAAGAGCGAAGCCAAGGCCCACCACGAAGCCGAGGCCCGCGCCGCGGCGGAAGCCCTGGCGGCGAAGATCGCCGGGCAGACGGTCTGCGCCAAGATCAAGGGCGGCGCTTCCGGCAAGTTGTACGGCAAAGTGACCGGCAAAGAAGTGGCGGAACTTCTGACGAAACTGACAGGTACCGAGATCGACAAGAAGAAGGTGGAACTGCCTTCCGCGATCAAGGAATTTGGGACGTATGACGCCGCCGTGCGCCTGCACGCGGGCATTTCCGCTTCCTTCAAAGTCAAGGTGGAGGAACTGTAAAGCAGATCAACTTTCCATAAAAACGCAGAGGAAGGAGGGCGCCTGGTATGCCGCGCAATGAAGAATTGAGCCTTGCCAGTCTGGGCATCCAGATGCCTTACAATATGCAGGCCGAACAGAGCGTTCTGGGTGCGGCGCTGATGGATGAAACGATCCTGAACCGCCTGATCACCGATATGGAACCGGCCATGTTCTATTCGGACCAGAACCGCGCCGTTTATGAAACGATGCGGGCGCTCTACACCGAAAGCGAAGCCGTGGACGTGATCACGCTGGTGAATGCGCTTGCCACGGGCGGCACGTTCGCCAGCGCGGATGACGCCAAGGTCTACATTACCCACATTGCGGAAACAGTGCCTGCGATCTCCAATGTGGACTCGTATTTCAAGATCGTCAAGGAAAAATACCAGGCGCGCCGCCTGATCGAGGCCGCCCGCAGCATCCTGAACGAGACCAACAGCGGCGAGGACGCCGACCTTCTGCTGGAATCCGCGGAACAGAAAATTTACGAGATCCGCAGCGGGCAGGACAAGTCCGGCGTCAAGACCATCCGGGAATCCATCCTGGAAGTTATCGACACGATGCAGAAGCTCAGCGGCGCGGACCGCGACAAGTTTGCGGGCATCCCCACCGGGTTCACCTATCTGGATACGGTGCTGACCGGGCTGGGCCGTTCGGACCTTATCATCCTGGCGGCGCGCCCCGGCATGGGCAAAACGAGTTTTGCCCTGAACATCGCCACCAACGTGGCCCGCCAGCAGAAAGTGCCGACCATCGTGTTCAGCCTGGAAATGACCTGCGAACAGTTGACCGACCGAATCCTTTCCAGCACGGCCAACATCGACAGCCAGGCGTTCCGGACCGGCCGGCTCAACAATTCGGACTGGAACGACTTCGCGCAGGCCACTTCGCTTTTGTACAACGCGCCGATCTATATGGACGACACTTCCGGTATTTCGGTGCCGGAGATGAAGGCCAAGATCCGGACGATCAACCAGGACCCCAAAAAAGAAAAGATCGGTCTGGTCATCATCGACTATCTGCAATTGATGCAGAGCGCCAAGCGCACCGAAAGCCGCGTGCAGGAGATCAGCGACATCACCCGGAACCTCAAGATCATGGCGAAGGAACTGAACGTCCCGGTCATCGCACTGTCGCAGCTTTCCCGTGCGGCGGAAAAATCCACGGGCCGCTCGGACCACCGGCCGCAGCTTTCGGACCTGCGTGACTCCGGCTCGATCGAACAGGACGCCGACGTGGTACTGTTCCTGTACCGCGCAGCCTACTACAATTCGCAGAACGGTGAAGAAAATCAGGCCAATGAAAACGAAGCGGAATGTATCGTGGCCAAAAACCGCCATGGCGAGACCAGCGTCGTCCGCCTGGGATGGGACGGCGCGCATACACGCTTCAGCAACCTGGATGTGACCCATGAATTCTGATCATGAAAAACTGATCCAGCGCATCGAAGATACCTTGCTGGCCTATTGCCGCCAGCAGGGGTTGTTCAAGTCGGGCGACAGAGTCATTGCAGCCTGCTCCGGAGGGGCAGACTCTATGGCTTTGTTGCTTTTTTTACTACGGCGGCGCCGGGACCTGAAGATCGAAGTGCTGGCAACCCATGTGAATCACGGCATCCGGGGCCTGCAGGGCCAGGCGGATGCAAACTTCGTGCGGGCGTTCTGTTCCAGCCAGGGGGTGGAACTGTTCGTGTACGACGCCGTGCGGGAGGGCGTGCAGATCCCCGAACAGCCCAGCGAGGAATGGGCGCGAGGTCTGCGCTACGGGTGGTTCGACCGTCTGGCCTCACAGGAGGAAGCGTCCATCGCCACCGCCCACACGATGTCGGACCAGGCGGAGACCGTGCTGTTCCGCATGGCCCGCGGCACCGGCCTGCACGGGCTGGCGGGCATCCCGCCACGGCGCGGCTACTATGTTCGGCCGTTCCTGTGCCTGACGCGGGCAGATACCGAAGCATACTGCGCGGCGCTTGGGCAAAACTATGTGCAGGACGAGACCAACGCCGAAAACCGCTATGTGCGCAACCGCATCCGGCACGAGGCGATCCCCGCGCTACAGTATGCGAACCCTTCCGCCGAAACGGCGATCGCCCGCCTGTGCGACCAGATGCGCAGGCTGGACCGCTGGCTGGCGGGGGAGGCGGCTGCGCTTTTGCAGTCGGCTTCTGTGGAAGGCGGGTATGATGTGGCCGCCCTGCGCCGGGCGGAAGGCCCGGTCCTGGATGCGGCGCTGCATACGCTGGTAAGCCCGGTGCGCGACGCGGAGGAAAAATACATCACGCTGCTTCGTTTTCTGGTGCAGCGCGGCGACGGGGCCTTGCAGCTTACGCCGGAAGTCACCTACAAAGTCCGGGACGGCGTGCTGCTTTGCCAGACGCCGGAGGGCGTCCGCCCGCCGCCGGCCCCGCCGCAGCCCTTCTCGGAAGGCCGTTTTTTCCTGCCGGGTGGTTATTTTGTTGAATTTCGACGTGTAAAGTATGAAGAATTTCTAAGAAATCGACCAATTTTCAAAAAAGACTTAAACTGTTGCGCGGATTGTGCTAAAATACAGGGGAATCTAGTTTTGCGCACGCGGCAGCCGGGGGACTTTTTCCGCCCGGCTGGCCGTCATGTCCGCAAGACTTTGAAAAAATACTATAATGAATTAAAAATTCCGCAGGATGAACGTCCGCTGCTTCCGCTGCTGGCCGACGGAAGGGAAGTGCTCTGGCTGTGGGGCAGCGGCTTTGCGGAAGGACTTGCCCCCGATCCTTACACCATGGAAGTGCTTGTGGTGCGGACGGAAAAAGAAGAGGAGGCATAATACATGCAGGGCATGGATCAGGATATTGATCATATTTTAGTATCAGAAGAACAGCTTCGGGAAAAAGTGGCCGAACTGGGTGCCCGGATCAGCCGGGATTACGAAGGGCGCGACCTTCTCATGGTCTCCATCCTCAAGGGCGGGGCCGTGTTTATGGCGGACCTGATGCGCGCGGTCACGATCCCCTGCGCGATCGACTTCATGGTGGTCTCCAGCTACGGCGGCGCCAACATGGAATCGACGGGGCTGGTCAAGATCGTGAAAGACCTGGACGCCGACCTTTCCGGCAAGGACGTGCTGATCGTCGAGGACATTCTGGACACCGGCATCACGCTGTCCAACCTGCTGCCCATGCTGCGGCTGCGCAATCCCCGCAGCGTCAAGCTCTGCACGATCCTGAGCAAGCCCAGCCGCCGCAAGGTGGATCTGGAACCGGATTATCTGGGCTTTGAAGTCCCTGATGAATTTGTGGTGGGCTACGGCCTGGATTTTGATGAAAAATACCGCAATCTGCCCTATGTGGGCGTTTTGAAACCCGAAATCTACACCAAGTAAGCGCCGGTTCGGGCGGCCAAATTGATCCGGCGCAAACAGCCGGTTAGGAGTTGATTTTTTGCAGCATAAACCTCGCTTTAACGGCATCCTTGTAGTAGCTGTGCTCATGGTCATGGTGCTGTTCATCGTCAGTATGTCGCCGTTGCTGGCGGCTTCGGCGGCGAACCACATCAACTATTCGGAGATCTACTATTACTTTGAAAATCATCAGGTGACTTCGTACCGTCTGGACGTGGGCACGAACAAGCTGGAACTCTGGCTCAAGGAAGGGGCGGTGCCCCTGCCGGAAAACGCCGTTCAGCCGGAAGTGGAGGGCGGCGGCCTTCTGAACAACCTGACCTCCTCGGAGGAGGACGTCCTGCCGTCCAACGGCGGCACCGTGTATGTTGCCTATAAGCTGCCCTACGGCGTAGACTTCAGCACCGGCAAGATCATGGAATTTGTGGATGAGTACAACGCGGAAAATCCCGACGCCCCCATGATCTTCGACTATGTGGCGCCCAAGAACTCGATCCCGTGGATGGAGATCATCTTCTACGTTGTCATGCTGGGCAGCATCGGCCTGCTGTTCATGTCGATGTATCGCGGCGGCGCGGGCGGCGGCATTATGAATGTCGGGCGCGCCAAGGTCAAGGACCAGCAGGAAAACCAGCGCAAGGCCACCTTTGCCGATGTGGCGGGCGCGGATGAAGAAAAGGCCGAACTGCAGGAAGTGGTGGAATTCCTCAAAGCGCCCGGAAAGTTCAACTCCCTCGGCGCGCGTATTCCGCACGGCGTGCTGCTGGTCGGCCCTCCGGGTACCGGCAAAACCCTGCTGGCCCGCGCCTGTGCGGGTGAAGCGGGCGTCCCGTTCTACGCCATCTCCGGCTCCGACTTTGTGGAGATGTATGTCGGCGTAGGTGCGTCCCGTGTGCGTGACCTGTTTGAAAAGGCCAAAAAGACGATGCCCTCCATCGTCTTTATCGACGAGATCGACGCGGTCGGCCGCCAGCGCGGCGCCGGCCTGGGCGGCGGTCATGACGAACGCGAACAGACGTTGAACCAGTTGCTGGTCGAGATGGACGGTTTCGACGCCAACGACGGCGTGATCGTCATGGCGGCCACCAACCGCGCGGACATTCTGGATAAGGCGCTGCTGCGTCCCGGCCGTTTTGACCGTCAGGTCTATGTGGGCCTGCCGGATGTCAAGGGCCGTGAGGAGATCCTGAAAGTCCATACCAAAAACAAGCCGCTGGGGCCGGATGTCAGCCTCAAGACTATTGCGCGTTCCACGGCGGGCTTCTCCGGCGCGGACCTGGAAAACCTCGTCAACGAGGCGGCGCTGCTGGCTGCGCGCAGCGGCAAGAAGGCCATCACGGAATCCGAAATCGAGGAAGCATCCGTCAAGGTCATGATGGGCCCCGAAAAGAAGAGCCATGTGGTGACCGAGAGCGAGCGCCGTCTGGTGGCTTACCACGAAACGGGCCACGCCATTACCGGCTACTTCGGCAAGCATCACGACCCGGTGCATCAGATCAGCATCATTTCCCGCGGGGGTGCGGGCGGCTACACCATGTATCTGCCCGAAAAGGACCCCAGCTTTGTGACCAAGACCGCCATGTTCGAAAACATCGTTTCGCTGCTGGGTGGCCGTGTGGCGGAGCAGCTTGTCCTGGATGACATTTCTACCGGCGCCTCCAGCGACCTGCAGCGCGCGACGGATACCGCGCGGGCCATGGTGACGCGGTACGGTTTCTCGGAACGGATGGGACCGGTGGTATATGGCAGCGATCCCGAACAGACCTTCCTGGGCCGCGACTTCGGCCAGGGCAAGGGCTATTCGGAAGCCATTGCCTCGGAGATCGACAACGAGATCCGCGACATCGTGGACGAAGCGTACGAAACGGCGCGCCGCCTGCTGACGGAGCACATGAATGAACTGCACAAGGTCGCCCATGTTCTGATGGAACGGGAAAAGATCAGCGGCGACGAGTTCCAGACGCTGATGGAAGGCGGGGAACTGCCGCCCTATGATCTGAGCAAGGGCAAGACGGCGAAGCCGGAGGAGACCCCCGCGCCGGTCCAGCCCGCTGTGCAGGAGGAAGAACCGAGAACAGAGACCGCTGCCGGGCCGGAGACAGACCGGCCGGAGGCCCAAGAGTAAAAAGTAGGTGTTGGATCATGGATCAGAATTTTTCCCTGATGGCGCAGTCCCGCGCCAACTATTACACGGCCGGAAGCCCGGTCCAGTTCGTCCGGGTGGAACTGTTGAAAGGGGACGTGACCGGGGAAGTTGCGGTATGCCTGACCTTCAAAAACGTGGGTACGGAGCCGCTGACCGGGCTGGTCGTCCACTTCAAATGTAAGGACGCCGCCGGTCAGGTCCTGTGCGAAGATGACTTCTATTATGAACAGTTGGAAGCGCAGCCGGGCGATCTGTTCGGCAGTGATGACGCTGTCTATGTCAGCGACACGCCGGTCTCCAGCGTTGAGGTGGAGCAGGACCGCGCGTTCCTGAACGGCCGCGGCGTGGACCTGCGTGGGTATAAGCGCGTCCGTTTGCAGATGCCGCGCGTTTTGCCGGCGTCCATTTCCAAGACGCTGCAGCAGCGCACGGGCAACTCCCTGTTGACCTGCGTGCCGCAGGATACCCAGTACGGTTGGTTCTGCGCCTGCGGCGCGTTCCATCCCAATGAGGAAAACTGCACGGTCTGCTCCGAATGCGGCGGCGACCGCGGCGGCATCAAGGCCACGCTGACCCAAATTCTGGAAGAAGCGCGCCGCGCTGCCGAGCGCCAGCAGCAGGAGATCCGCTCCGTTGCCGATAATGTCGCCCCGCAGCATGCGCAGGCTGACCCGGCCGGGACGGCGGCTGCCGCCCAGGCGGCAATCAGCCAGGAGGACCCGGACGCCACCGCCACATATGATCCCCGCGGCTATGCCCCCGAGGAAGAGGACGCGGAGATGGAGCGGGTGCGCCGCTATGCCCCCCAGGGCCGTCTGTTTGAGGACGATGAGGACGACGAGAGCACCCAGATGTTCGACTCCGATGACATGGACTACGACGATGACGAGGATGACGCGCCCGGCAGAGGCCGCGGCCGCTACGCTGATGACGATGAAGCCAGCGAGGACGACGTGATGGCGGAACGCATCATCCACTGGGCGCCGCCGATCACTGCGATCGTTTGCGCGCTTATCATTGCCGTGTCGCTCATTTACCATTTCGTGATCGCGTAAACAGAACGGGAGGTCCGCCGCAAAGTGTCGGACCTTTTTTCTGAAAAACGACAAAAACAGCCGCTGCCGGCAGGGCAGCGGCTGTTTTGTGTAAGCGGGGGAAAATCAGGTGCGGGCCAGACGCTCAAAGACCGTCACGATGTTCGGTTGGTCCAGCTTGATGACGCGCCCGGAAAGATCGTGCAGGCTGTTTTCTTCGGGGATATGCCCGAAGGTCAGCCGTTGGGCGCAGAGGGCCTGGGTGTTGAGCCCCGTGGCGGCGTTCATTTTGCGGTTGCCGTATTTGATGTCGCCCAGCACCGGGTGGCCGAGATAGGCAAGGTGCGCCCGGATCTGGTGTGTGCGCCCGGTGATAAGCCCGATCCGGCACAGGGCGAAGGGGCCTTCCTGACGGATCACCGTCACGTCGGTGATGATCTGCTTGTAGCCGTCGCCGGGCCGCGCATGGATGCGGACCTTGTTGTTCTTCTCGTTATGCTGCAGCCAGGCGATGTGCCGCCCCGCGGGCGGTGCGCCGACCGTGATCGTCAGGTATTCCTTTTTCATAAGGTTTTCCTGGATGATACGGTTCAGATCCCGCAGGGCCGGGTAGGTCTTGGCCGCCAGGACCAGCCCTTCCGTCCCGCGGTCCAGGCGGTTGCAGATCGCGGGGGCAAAGCGGTTTTCAGCATGGGGATCGTATTCGCCTTTCTGCTCCAGATAGAACGCGAAGGCGTCCACCAGATTGGGGTCGCCGGTGCGGTCGCTGTGGCACAGCAGGTGCGCCGGTTTGTACAGCGCCGCGATGTTGCGGTCCTCATAGATCACGGTCACGGGCGGCTGGCGGCGCGGCGGTTTGGGCTTGGGCGGTGCGGCGTCCGGCGGGAAAAACTCGTCGTTGATATACAGTTCGATCAGATCGCCGGCGGCAAGGCGGGTGTCCGGCTCGGCGCGCTTCCCGTTCACTTTGATGCGCTTGTTGCGGAAGGCTTTGTACATCAGGCTGCGCGGCATCTGGCTGGTCACGCTCTCGACAAAACGGCTCAGGCGCACGCCGTTTTCGTTGGGGCCCGCGGTAAAACTTTTCATAAAATCCTCTCTTGTTTTGGGATAGACCCTTTGCAAATTGCTTTGTACCATATATAATAATATAAAATGGGGAAAACGTAAAGTGAACCGGCGAAAGGATGGGGAACGGATGGCAAAAAAGACAGAGCGTCCGCTGCACGAAAACCATCGGGCCCGCATGCAGGAAAGAGTGGCACGGGACGGACTGGAAAGTCTGGCGGAACACGAAGCACTGGAATATCTGTTGTTTTTGTCGATCCCGCGCAAGGATACGAACGAACTGGCGCACCGCCTGATCCAGCATTTCGGGAGTTTCTGCAGGGTGATGGAAGCAGAGCCGGAAGAACTGCAGCGCGTGGAGGGTATCGGCCCCCGCAGCGCGAACCTGATCCATACGGTCATGGGGTTCACCCGCTATTACGCGCTGAAAAAGCGGGAACGCGGCGTCGCACTGGACAGCGCGGAACGGGCCATCGAGTATGTGAAGCCCTTCTTTCTGGGGCAGCGGAACGAACTGCTGTATCTGATCCTGCTGGACGACAAATGCCAGCCGGTGCGGGACCTCTGCATTGCGGAGGGTGTGCCCAACCGCGTCCATGCGGACGCGCGCAAGCTGGTGCGCGAAGTGGCGCGCACCGACGCCACCTGCGGCATCCTGGCGCATAACCATCCCACCGGCCTGGCAATCCCCAGCGAGGCGGACCGGGTCGCGACGCTGGGCATCATGAAAGCGTTGGAACCGTTGGGCGTTTCGATCATCGACCATGTGATCATCGCCGGGGAGGACGCTTCTTCCATGCGCCAGCGCGACTGCCTGCCGCAGTGTACCAGCGGCATCCAGATCTTGAACGCCGCCAGCCGGTAAATAGCCTGCACTCTGCCGCCTGTGTGCGGCAGGGTGTATTTTTTCGCCGTGCCCGGATAAAATGTTCCGCAGGGGACTTTACTTATAAAAAGGGCTATGGTATAATCAAAAAACAACAAAATGTTGTTAATTGGCGAGGGAGGTACTGCTGTGGAGGAGATTTTCCATCTGAAAGCGCCGTTTCAGCCCACGGGCGACCAGCCGCAGGCGATCGAAGCACTGGTCCAGGGGATCGAAGCGGGGGACGAAGCGCAGACGCTGCTGGGCGTGACCGGCTCCGGCAAAACATTTACCATGGCAAACATCATTGCGCGCTGCAACCGGCCCACCCTCATCCTGGAACCCAACAAGACGCTGGCCAGCCAGATCTGCACCGAGATGCGCGGATTCTTCCCGGATGACGCGGTGGAGTATTTTGTCTCCTACTACGACTACTACCAGCCGGAGGCATACATCCCGTCCACCGATACCTATATCGAGAAGGACAGCGCCATCAACGACGAGATCGACCGCCTGCGCCATTCCGCCACGGCGGCGCTTTCGGAACAGCGCAACGTGATCATCGTGGCCAGTGTTTCCTGTATTTATTCGCTGGGCGACCCTATCGACTACCGCAGCATGGTCATCAGCCTGCGGCCCGGTATGCAGATGGAGCGCGACGAACTGTGCAGCCGCCTGGTCAAGCTCCAGTACGAGCGCAACGATATGAACTTCATCCGCAATAAGTTCCGCGTCAAGGGCGACACGGTGGACATCCACCTTGCCTACAACGACGAGTATGCCATCCGCGTGGAATTTTTCGGTGATGAGGTGGACCGTATCATCGAGTTTGACCCGTTGACGGGCGAGCACCGCAACGTGGTCCGCCATGTGGCGATCTTCCCGGCCAGCCATTATATCGTCGGGCCGGAAAAGATGAAGGTCGGCCTGGAAAAGATCGCGCAGGAGATGGAGGAACAGGTCAAAAAATTCACCGAGGAAGACAAACTGCTGGAAGCGCAGCGCATCCAGCAGCGCACCAACTATGATATGGAGATGCTGCAGGAAGTCGGCACCTGCAAGGGGATCGAAAACTATTCGGCGGTCCTTTCCGGCCGGGCGCCCGGCTCCACGCCCACGACGCTGCTGGACTATTTCCCCGACGACTTCCTGCTGATGGTGGACGAGAGCCATGTCATGCTGCCGCAGGTCCGCGGTATGTTCGGTGGCGACTACAGCCGGAAAAAGACGCTGGTGGAATACGGTTTCCGCCTGCCGTCGGCCTTCGATAACCGCCCGCTGCGGTTCGAGGAATTTGAAAAGAAGATCCACCAGAAGATCTTTGTTTCGGCCACGCCGGGCGAGTACGAGCGCCAGCATTCCAGCCGTGTGGCGGAGCAGGTCATCCGCCCCACCGGCCTGCTGGACCCGCTGATCATGGTGCGGCCGGTAGAGGGCCAGATCGAGGACCTGCTGGGCGAGATCCGGCAGCGCATAGAACGCAACGAACGGGCGCTGGTCACAACGCTGACGGTCAAAATGGCCGAGGACCTGACCGACTATCTGGAAGAACACGGCGTCAAGACCAAATATATGCACCATGAGGTGGACACCTTTGAGCGCATGGAGATCATCAAGGATCTGCGCGTGGGGGCTATCGACGTGATCGTGGGTATCAACCTGCTGCGCGAGGGCCTTGACCTGCCGGAAGTATCGCTGATCGCGATTCTGGACGCCGACAAAGAGGGCTTCCTGCGCAGCGAAACGAGCCTGATCCAGACCATCGGCCGCGCGGCGCGCAATGCGAACGGCGTCGTGCTGATGTACGCCGACGAGGTCACGCCCAGCATGGAGCGTGCCATCATGGAAACGGAACGCCGCCGTGCGATCCAGTCCGCTTACAACGAGGAACACGGCATCACGCCGCGGACCATCGTCAAGGCCATCGGCGACGGGCTGGAGATCAGCATGAGCGAGGAGAACAAGCGGATGCGCCAGCACCGCATGAGCCGTGCCGAGCGCCAGCAGACCATCGAGCGGATGACGAAAGAGATGAAGGAAGCGGCGCGCCTACTGCAGTTTGAACTGGCGGCCCAGCTGCGCGACGAGATCGCGCGCCTGGAACGCGGGGAGGACCCCACGGCCGCGGACGCCGGTGAACGGAAAGCCGCTGCAAAGACCCGCAAGGGCAGGAGGAAATACAAAAATTGAGTACCGCACCGAAAGAAAGCAAGCGAAACTCCAAAATTCGCATTGATCCGAACAGCCGCATCGTCATCAAGGGCGCGCGGGAACATAACCTGAAAAATGTGGATCTGGTCCTGCCGCGCAATAAACTGATCGTCATGACGGGCCTTTCCGGCTCCGGCAAGTCCAGCCTGGCGTTCGACACGATCTTTGCGGACGGGCAGCGCCGGTATATGGAGAGCCTTTCCAGCTATGCCCGCCAATTCCTGGGCCAGATGGAAAAGCCGGACGTGGACGAGATCACCGGCCTGTCCCCGGCCATCTCCATCGACCAGAAAACCACCAGCCACAACCCCCGTTCCACCGTGGGTACGGTGACCGAGATCTACGACTATCTGCGCCTGATGTACGCGCGCATCGGCGTGCCGCACTGCCCCATCTGCGGGCGGGAGATCACCCAGCAGTCGGTGGATGAGATGGTCGATGAGGTCATGAAACTGCCGGAACGCACCCGGTTCCAGGTGTTGGCGCCGGTGGTGCGCGGCCGCAAGGGCACCCAGGCCAAGGAACTGGACGCGGCCCGCCGCGCCGGTTTTGCCCGTGTGCGCATCGACGGCAATATGTACGATCTCAGTGAGGAGATCCAACTGGAAAAGAACATCAAGCACACGGTCGAGATCGTTGTGGACCGCCTGGTCATCAACGATACGGTGCGCGGCCGTCTGGCCGACTCCATCGAGACCGCGCTGGCACAGACCGGCGGGCTGGTGATCGTCGATGTGATCGGTGGCGAGCCGATGATGTTCAGCCAAAGCTATGCGTGCCCGGAACACGGGGTCTCGGTGGAAGAACTGACCCCCCGTATGTTCAGCTTCAACAACCCCTTCGGCGCCTGCGAAAAATGCACGGGCCTGGGGACCTTCATGAAAGTGGACCCGGCCCGCGTCATCCCGGACAAGCGCAAATCCATCCGGGAAAGCGCCATCAAGGCCAGCGGCTGGTATTATGCCGAGGGTTCCATCTCGGAAATGACCTATGTGGCCCTTGGCAAGCGGTACGGCTTTACACTGGACACCCCGATCAAGGATTTCAGCAAGGAAGCCCTGCACGCGCTGCTGTACGGCACCGGCGACGAGCGCATTGAAATGCAGCGCGAGAGCATGTTCGGCTCCGGCACCTACTACAACCAGTTCGAGGGCATCATCCCCAACCTGGAACGCCGCTTCCGGGAGACCAACAGCGAGTGGGTGAAAGAGGAGATCGCGCTGGTCATGTCCAGTGAGGAATGCCCGGACTGCCACGGCAAGCGCCTGAAACCCACGAGCCTTGCGGTCACGGTGGGCGGCATCAACATTGCCGATTTCTGTGAGATGAGCGTCAGCGAGGAGCTGGAATTCATCGAGAATACGAAGGTCAGCCAGCGAGACGAAATGATCGGCGCCCCCATTTTCAAGGAAGTGAAGGAGCGCCTGGGCTTTCTGCAAAGCGTGGGCCTTGGCTATCTGACGCTTTCCCGCGGGGCGGCGTCCCTTTCCGGCGGCGAGAGCCAGCGCATCCGTCTGGCGACGCAGATCGGCAGCGCGCTGACCGGCGTTCTGTATGTGTTGGACGAACCGAGCATCGGCCTGCACCAGCGGGATAACGACAAGCTGATCGCCACGATGAAGCGCCTGCGCGATCTGGGCAATACGCTGATCGTGGTGGAACATGACGAGGACACCATGCGCCAGGCGGACTATATCGTGGATGTAGGTCCCGGCGCGGGCGTGCACGGCGGTGAGATCGTGGCGGCCGGCAGCGTGGCGGACATCTGCAAGGTCAAGCGCAGCATCACCGGCGCGTATCTGTCGGGGCGCAAGTTCGTGGAGGTGCCGGAACACCGCCGCGAAGGCAACGGGAAATGTCTGCGCATCGTCAAAGCGCACGAGAACAACCTGCGGGACATCACCGTGGAGTTCCCGCTGGGCAAGATGATCTGCGTGACGGGCGTGTCCGGTTCGGGCAAGTCCACGCTGGTCAACGAGATCCTGTATAAGACGCTGGCGGCCGCCATGAACGGCGCGCGCGGCCGGCCGGGCCAGTGCGAGGAAGTGCAGGGGATGGAATGGGTCGATAAAGTCATCGGCATCGACCAGTCCCCGATCGGGCGCACGCCGCGCTCCAACCCGGCAACGTACACCGGCGTGTTTGGCGATATCCGCGCGCTGTTTGCCAGCACGCAGGACGCCAAAATGCGCGGCTACGGCCCCGGACGGTTCAGCTTCAACGTGAAGGGCGGCCGCTGCGAAGCCTGTGAGGGCGGCGGCATCCTGCAGATCGAGATGCACTTCCTGCCGGATATCTACGTGCCCTGCGATGTTTGCAAGGGCAAACGCTACAACCGGGAAACGCTGGAAGTCAAGTACAAGGACAAGAACATCTCCGATGTGCTGGACATGACTGTTGAGGAAGCCTGCAACTTCTTTGCCAACATCCCCAAGATCGCCCGCAAGCTGCAAACGCTGCAGGAAGTGGGCCTGGGTTATATCCAGTTGGGGCAGGCGGCCACGACGCTTTCGGGCGGCGAAGCCCAGCGCGTCAAGCTGGCCAACGAACTGGCGCGCAAAGGCACCGGGCAGACGGTCTATATTCTGGACGAACCCACCACCGGCCTGCATGTGGCGGATGTGCACCGTCTGGTCAAGGTGCTGGACAAGCTGGTGGACGCTGGGAATACCGTCATCGTGATCGAACACAATCTGGATGTGATCAAGCGCGCGGATCATATCATCGACCTCGGGCCGGAGGGCGGCAGCGGCGGCGGTCTCGTCGTGGCGACCGGCACGCCGGAGGAAGTGGCGCAGAACGAACACTCCTTTACCGGGCAGTATCTCAAGCCCGTTCTGGAACGCGCGCGCGAATTGCAGCAGGAAAAATAAAAGGCAGGAGCTTCCCCAAAAAAGCGGGAAGCTCCTGTTTGCGCTTTGCGGCGCCGGACCACAGCATACCGTGTATGGTGAAAAAACAAAGCTACCGCTTGTACTTTTTCGCCCGATTTGCTATACTAATACGGTATGTTGGATTTGTGTGCCCTTTTGTGTGTCCTTTAAGGAGAATTCACTTGGAAAAACTGACTTATACCCATGACGATGCGGCCGCGGAAGCCCTGGCCGCCTACTATGAAACGCCGCCGCTGGCGTATGTACGCAGCTACGGCTGCCAGCAGAACGTCAACGACGGCGAGAAGATCCGCGGGGTCTTGCAGGATGTGGGCTTCGGTCTGTGCGATACGCTGGAAAACGCCGACCTGATCCTGTTCAACACCTGCGCGGTGCGGGAACACGCGGAACAGCGCGTGTTCGGCAACATCGGCGCACTGAAAAAGCTGAAAGAGCAGAACCCGAAGCTGATCATCGGCGTCTGCGGCTGCATGGCCCAGCAGCCGCACATCGTGGAAAAGCTGCGCCAGAGCTACCCGTATGTGGATCTGGTGTTCGGTGTGGACGGCATCGACCGCCTGCCCGCCATGCTGGCCGAACGCCTGCGCCGCGGAAAACGCTATCTGCAAACGCCCGAACAGCGGGACGCGGTGGTGGAAGAACTGCCGATCCGGCGGGATTCCGGATTCCGCGCCTGGCTGCCGATCATGTACGGTTGCGACAATTTCTGCACCTATTGTATTGTACCGTATGTGCGGGGGCGGGAACGCAGCCGTGAGCCGGAGGCCATTCTGGCGGAATTCAAGGAACTGATCGCACAGGGGTACAAGGAGATCACCCTGCTGGGCCAGAACGTCAACAGCTACGGCAAGGGCCTGGAACGGACGGTCGATTTTGCCGATCTGCTCAATCTCCTGTGCGAAGTGCCGGGGGATTACCAGATCCGCTTCATGACGAGCCACCCCAAGGACGCCAGCCGCAAGCTGATCGACACCATTGCCGCACAGCCCCATCTGTGCAAGCATATCCACCTGCCGGTGCAGTCCGGCAGCGACCGCATCCTGCAGCAGATGAACCGCCATTACACGGCGGCGCAGTACCGGGAACTGGTGCGCTATGCACGGGAGAAGATCCCCGGCGTGACCTTCTCCAGCGATATCATCGTCGGCTTCCCCGGCGAAACGGAGGAGGATTTCGCCGCCACGCTGGACCTGGTGCGCGAGGTGGGCTATATGCAGCTTTTCACCTTCATCTATTCCAAGCGCAACGGGACCCCGGCGGCCAAAATGCCGGACCCCGTCACCCATGCCGAGAAGGCTGCGCGGATGGAACGCCTGCTGCGCGTTCAGGATGACTATGCCTTTGCCGCCGTCGCGGCGATGGCGGGCCAGACGGTGCGCGTGCTGGTGGAAGGCGCGGGGCGCACCCCCGGCACCTGCAACGGGCGGCTGGACAACAATCTGGTGGTGGAATTCCCTGCCCCGGAATCGCTGGTCGGCCAGTGGGCGCAGGTCCGTCTGACAGGTTCCCGCGCCGCGCTGCTGGTGGGCGAACTGGCGCAGGCGGAAAAAGCGGACGACCGTACATGAGGCTGTTAAAAACGGTGCCGCTTTCGGCAGCGCGCAGGCTGCGGCGATCCACTGCATCAGTGGGGGCACGGCCTGCCGGGCTGGGGGAGTGCCCGGAATTTTGTCCTGCACTATGGACAGAAACACAGAAAACGAAAAAAGTAAAATTAAAAGGAGAAATTCTCATGGATTGCATGGATCTTTTCAAGAAAGCGGCTGTCGCGATGCAGACCGATCCCCGTTACCTGGAACTGGACGCGGCGCGCCGCGCCAACGACGCCGATCAGGAACTGCAGGGCATGATCGGGGAGTTCAACCTCGCGCGTCTGGACCTGAACAACGAGAGCAGCAAGACCGAGACCGACGCCGCCCGCGTGGCGGAACTGAACCAGCGCATCAACGCTCTGTATGAGCAGATCATGGCCAGCGAGGGCATGGTGCGCTACAACGAGGCGAAGGCCGCCTGCGAGGCGATGGTCAACTACATTGACGCCATCATCAACACGGCCATGAACGGCGGCGACCCCATGACGGTCCAGGAACCGACGGGCAGCTGCACCGGCAGCTGTGCGACCTGCGGCGGCTGCCACTAAGGCGCGCCCCGGATGACGAAACAACAGGAAAGCAGAAACAACAGGAGTGTGAAACATGGCCGAACAAGCAGTATCGCCCATGATGCAGCAGTATTTTGAGATCAAGAAACAGCATCCCAACGAGATCGTGTTCTACCGCGTCGGGGACTTTTACGAGATGTTCTACGACGACGCGCTGACGGCTTCGCGGGAACTGGAGCTGACCTTGACGGGCAAAAACTGCGGCAGGGAGGAGCGCGCCCCCATGTGTGGGGTGCCCTTCCACTCCTACGAAACGTATGTGGCGCGGCTGATCGCCAAAGGCTACAAGGTGGCGATCTGTGAGCAGATGGAGGACCCGGCGCTGGCCAAGGGGCTGGTCAAGCGGGACATCATCCGCGTGGTCACGCCGGGCACTGTGATCGAGAGCAGCATGCTGGACGAAGACAAAAACAACTACCTGTGCAGCATTTACTGCAAGCGCCGCCGCGGCCGCTGGAAGGCGGGCGTATGCTTTGCCGATATTTCCACCGGCGAAGCCCGCGCGACGGAACTGGATGCGGAAAAGATCGGCCCCGCGATCATCACGGAACTGTGCCGCTTTATGCCCAGCGAGATCCTGATCAACCCGCCCATGCTGGACTTCAAAGACGTGACCACCTACATCAAGCAGCACACCAACGCGCTTGTGGAACTGCGCGAGGACGCCTGCTATCAGGACGCCCTGGTGGAGGAAACGATGGCGGGGCAGTTCGGCGCGGACTGGCGCCAGAATATGGACTATGAGCCTGACCGTCTGGTGCCCTATGCCGTGGCGGCGATGCTGAATTACCTGCGCGAGACCCAGAAGCATGGCCTGGAGCGCATCAAGACCGTGGAGAACTACGCGGACGCCCAGTATATGCGCCTGTCCCCCGTGACGCGCGCCAACCTGGAATTGACCGAGACCATGCGCGGCCGCGAGAAGCGCGGCACGCTGCTTTGGGTATTGGATAAGACCGAAACTTCGATGGGCAAGCGCCTGCTGCGCGCCTGGATCGAGCAGCCACTGGTGGATGCCGACGCCATCAACGCGCGCCTGGCGGCGGTGCAGGCCCTGTATGCGGCCAACATCGCGCGGGCGGACCTGCGGGAAGCACTGTCCCATGTATATGACATCGAACGTCTGACCACCCGCATCCTCTACGGTTCCGCAACGCCGCGGGAAGTCAAGGCGCTGGGGGATACCTGCGCCCGTCTGCCCCAGATCCGGGAACAGGCGGCCGCCTGCGGCGCGCCGCTGCTGGAACAGCTTGCGGGCCAGATCGACCTGCTGCAGGACCTACAGGAGAAGATCGGGGCCGCGCTGGTGGAGGACCCCCCGGCCACGCTGAAGGACGGCGGTGCGATCCGCAGCGGCTACAACAGCGAAGTGGACGAACTGCGCGACATCATGCACGGCGGCAAGGGGTACCTGGCCAGCCTGGAAGCCAAGCTGCGGGAGGAAACGGGCATCCCCAAACTGAAGATCGGGTTCAACAAGGTGTTCGGCTACTACATCGAGGTCAGCCGTTCCTATTCCGACGCGGTGCCCGATACCTTCACCCGCAAACAGACGCTGACGAACGGGGAACGGTACATCACCCCGGAACTCAAGGAACTTGAAAACAAGATCCTGGGGGCGAACGAACGACTGCTTGCGCTGGAGCATCAGCTTTTCGCCGACCTTCTTTCCGATATTTCCGCCCAGATCGTGCGGTTGCAGCGCACTGCGCTGGCGGTGGCCCAGCTTGACGTGCTGGCGGGCTTTGCCGAAGTGGCGCTGCAAAACAACTACGCCATGCCGACGGTGGACCGCAGCGACCGCATGGAGATCCGGGAGGGCCGCCACCCGGTGATCGAACAGATGCTCAAGGGCAGCTTGTTCGTTCCCAACGACACCCTGCTGGACGAGAGCGAAAACCGTATGCTGCTGATCACCGGCCCGAACATGGCCGGTAAATCCACTTATATGCGCCAGAACGCCCTGATCGCGCTGATGGCGCAGATCGGCTGTTTTGTCCCGGCGGCCAGCGCCCATATCGGCGTTGTCGATGCGATCTTCACCCGTGTGGGCGCGTCGGACGATCTGGCGGCGGGGCAGTCCACTTTCATGGTCGAAATGACCGAAGTGGCGGAGATCCTGCGCCACGCCAGCAAGGACAGCCTTGTGATCTTGGATGAGATCGGGCGCGGTACTTCCACCTTCGACGGCATGAGCATCGCCCGCGCGGTGGTGGAATATATCTGCGACAACATCGGCTGCAAGACGCTGTTTGCGACGCATTACCATGAACTGACCGGGATGGAACAGGACATCTTCGGCGTGAAGAACTACAACATCGCCGTGAAGAAGCGCGGGGAGGACATTACCTTCCTGCGGCGGATCGTGGCGGGCCCGGCGGACGACAGCTACGGCATCGAGGTGGCCAAGCTGGCGGGGCTGCCTTCCAGCGTCACCAAGCGCGCCCATGCGGTGCTGCGCCAGCTGGAAGCCAGCGCGCCCGACCATAACAAGACGCTCCAACTGGATTTTGAAACGGTGGAAGCGTATAACAACCCCTCGGTCCCCAGCGAAGTGGTGGAAAAACTCCACAAGCTCGATATTGAAACGCTGACGCCGCTGGAGGCGCTGAATTTCCTGTACGAACTCAAGAATACACTGGACAAAGAATAAAGGCAGGTGAACGATATGGCAGAGATCCGCGTTCTGGACAAACACACGGCGGAACTGATCGCGGCCGGCGAGGTCGTGGAGCGCCCCGCGTCGGTGGCGAAGGAACTGTTGGAAAATGCCATTGACGCCGGTGCGACCCAGATCACGCTGTCCGCGGTGCGGGGCGGGATCGCCCAGTTGCAGATCGTGGACAACGGCAGCGGGATCGAGGCGGAGTACATCGACAAGGCGTTTATCCGTCACGCGACCAGCAAGATCGCCACGGCGGAAGATCTGAACCATATCCACACGCTGGGCTTCCGCGGCGAAGCACTGGCATCCATCGCCAGCGTGGCGCGGGTCGATGTGCTCACCCGGACGGAGCAGGACGAGTATGCCTGCCATTACCGCATCGAGGGCGGCGAGCCGCAGGGCATGGAGCCCGGCGCGCGCCCGGTGGGAACGACGATCACCGTCAATGAACTGTTCTATAATACCCCTGCCCGCATGAAGTTCCTGAAAAAGGACGCGAGCGAAGGCTCCTATGTGGCGGACGCCGTGCTGCATGAGGCGCTGGCCCACCCGGAGATCAGCTTCCGCTTCCTCAAGGACGGCAAGCAGCAGTTCCTCACGCCGGGCGACGGCGATTTGCGCAGCGCCGTCTACGCGGTGATGGGGCGCGAGTTTGCCCGCGACCTGCTGCCGGTGGAAGGCGGCAGCGGCGTGTACCGTGTCACGGGGCTCATCACGCCGCCGCGGGCCTGCCGCGCCAGCCGCGGCGCGCAGCACTTCTTTGTGAACGGGCGCTATGTCAAAAACCGCACGATGATGGCGGCGCTGGAAAATGCCTATAAAGGCACGATGATGCAGGGCAAGTTCCCCGGCGCGGTCCTGATGCTGGAAATGCCGGCGGATATGGTGGACGTCAACGTGCATCCGGCCAAGACCGAGATCCGCTTTGCGCGGGACAGCGACGTGTTCGACGCCGTGTACCGCGCGGTGCGCACGGCGCTGACGGCGCCGGGCAGCGGCGAATGCCGTTTTGAACTTCATGAGGAAGCGCCGGCCCCGGCTAAAGAAGAAAAGCCGCAGCAGCCGCAGAAGGCGCAGACTGTTCCGCCGGCAGCCCCCGGCCGCCAGCCGGTGCAGGAAAGATCCCGGTTTACGACCCTTTCGGCGGCGGAGTACCGCGCGCTGACCCGCCTGACGGAACCCGTGCCGGCCAAGCCGCTGCCGGGAACGATCACGATGGAAGCACCGAAGCCGGTGTATCATGCGGAGCAGGAACCGCTGCGCCCGGCCCCCATGCCGCGGACCGCTGCGCCGGAGGAATCGGTGCTGGATATCCTGCCCGACCTGCCGGGGCCGGAAGAAACACCCGCGCACCCGGCGGCTGCACTACAGGAAGTGGAGGACCTGCCCGACGCGGAAGGCCGCACCCTGCCTGACGCCCTTGCGGACGCGCTGGATGGCATGAAGGCTGCCCCCGTCCCGCCGCAGAGCGAAGCGGACGGCATTTCGCCGGTTCCCCCGGCGGAAGAAGCCGCCGAAACGCAGGAGCCGGAGGTTGCTCAAATTTCCCTCAGCGCGCTGCCGCCGGAAACGGCGACCCCGGAACAGACGGTCATGGCGCCGCCCGCCCCGGAACCGCTGCGTCTGGTAGGGGAAGTGTTCAAGACCTACATCATTACCGAACGCGGTTCGGAACTCTGCCTGATCGACAAGCACGCGGCCCACGAACGCATTCTGTTTGAAAAACTGGCGAAGGACTACGGCAACGTACCGGCCCAGATGCTGCTGGTGCCGGTGCAGGTCAACCTGACGGCGGGGGAAAAGAGCGCGCTGCTCCAAAATCTGGAACTGCTTGCGGACGCCGGCGTGGAAGTGGAAGATTTCGGCGGGCCCACGGTGCTGGTGCGGGCGGTGCCCGCGGATGTCACGGTGGACGACGTGGAAGATATGGTGGTGGAACTGGCTGCCCATCTGCTGAACGGCGGGCGCGACGCGCTGCGGGAAAAGACCGAGTGGGTGCTCCACTCCATTGCGTGCCGGGCCGCCATCAAGGCGGGCGACCGCACCACCAGCGCGGAAATGCTGGCGCTGGCGCAGCAGATTATGGACGGCACGATCCCGCCTTTCTGCCCCCACGGCCGCCCCTGCGTGCTGAAGATCACCCGGAAGGAGCTGGAAAAGCAGTTTGGACGCCTTGTATGACCGGCCCAAAGTGGTAGCGGTGGGCGGGCCGACCGCTACCGGCAAAACGGCCCTTTCCGTCGCGCTGGCTCGCGCTTTCCGCGGCGAGATCATCAACGCGGATTCCATGCAGATCTATCAGGGCCTTTCCATCGGGACGGCCAAGGCGACGCCGGAAGAACGGCAGGGCGTCCCGCACCATCTTCTGGATTTTCTGCCGCCGGAACAGTCCTACAGTGTGGCGGACTATGTGGCGGCCGCCGAGCAGCAGGTCGAACAGATCACGGCGCGCGGGAACCTGCCCATTCTGGCCGGGGGGACCGGGCTGTACATCACCAGCCTGCTGCGGGGGGTAAAGTTCACCACCGTGCAGACGGACCCCGCCTTGCGCGAAAGGCTGCGGCAGCAGGCCGAGACCGAGGGAGCGCAGGCCCTTTATGAGCGCCTGCGTGCGGTGGACCCGGCCTGTGCGGCGGGGGTACACCCCAACAACCTGACGCGGGTCATCCGCGCGTTGGAACTGTATGAACTGACGGGCCAGACAAAGGAAGTGCAGCAGCAGGATTCCCGGCCCGAAACGCCGCCCTACCGCTCGCTCTGCCTGTGCCTTACCTGCCGGGACCGCGCCCTGCTGTACCAGCGCATCGACCGGCGGGTGGACAAAATGCTGGCCGACGGCCTACTGGAGGAAGCCGAACTGGTGTGGCGCAACAGGGATCGCTACCGCACCGCCGCCCAGGCCATCGGGTACAAAGAGTTTTTCCCGTATTTTGAACAGGACCAGACGTTGGGGGAGTGTACGGCCCGTCTGAAGCAGGCGACCCGCCATTATGCCAAGCGGCAGCTCACCTGGTTCCGTCACCAGAGCGACGCCGTGTGGCTCTATGTGGAGGACGGTGGCCTGACGGAACGCGCCTGCGAACTGGTCCAAACGTTTTTATCTGACTGATCCCACAACGGAAAGGAGGCGATCGCATGGAGCGTGACAAAAATCCAATCAATGCCGTCAGGATACTGCGGTGGGTCGGTCTTGCGCTGCTGGCGGTCGTCTTTTTGTATGTGGTGGCCCAGTGCTTTGTGATCTTTCACCAGTCTTACAAGACGGAGATCGCCATCCGGCACACGATGTCCGACAGCGTCATGCTGGACGGGGTCGTTTCGTATGAGGCGGTCCCGGTGGAGGGCACCGGCGAACTGGGCTATCTCGTGCAGGACGGCGAACGGGTGAGCAACGGCACCGTCCTGGCGGAACTCTATACCGACGATTCCCAGGGTCTTTTGCGGGAGCGTCTGGACCGTTTGCAGCGCACCATCGACCTGCTCAGCAAATCCCAGAATTCCGACAGCAGCGATCTTTCGGTATTGACCAACCAGACCCGGCAGGCGCTTTACAACCTGCTGGACAAATTGGACACGGCCGAATACAGCGGCATCACCGAGGCGGTGGACGACTTTCTGCTGGCGCAAAACCGATTGCAGGTGAATACCGGGCAGACGGGCGATTTTTCCCAGACGCTGCAAACGCTGCAGGCGGAATATGACGAGATCTACGCGCAGCTCAGTTCGCTGCAGACGATCACGGCATCCACCAACGGCTATTTCAGCAGTACGGACGCCGCCCCGACGATCCAGACCGACCCACAGGCGTTGGATCAGGCGTCCCCGGCGGAACTGCAGCAGATGCTGGCCGATGGATTCCCCGCCGCGGATACAGGCCGGGCGGGCCAGATCGCCACGGGGTTCAGCTGGCGGTTTTATACCGTGTGTGACCTTGAAACGGCGGCGCGGTTCGACGGGATCACATCGGTGAAGATCAGCGTCCCCGGCAAACAGAACACGCCGCTGGCCGCGACCCTGGTCGAGCGCACGGTCAGCGAGGAGGACGGGATCGCCAAGCTGGTGTTTGAATGCCAGAGCATCAACGCCGAAATTTTGAGCCTTGGGCAGGAAACCGCGCAGATCGATATCAAGACCTACGAGGGCATCCGCATCGACAAGCAGGCGCTGCACATCGTGGACGGCCAGCGCGGCGTCTATGTGAAGTACGGCAACCTGCAGCGGTTCCTGCGCATCACGATCCTGTATGAGGATGAAAACTACATCCTGATCCCGGACAACGGCGCGATCGGCACCGACAACGAAGTCCGCCTGTATGACGAGATCATCGTCCAGGGCACCAACCTGGAAAACGGCAAACTGCTGTAGCGAAGAGAATCTGACGGTTTTATATTGACAACTGGCGGCAAATCAACGATAATATTTAGTATATATTGCTGTAATCGTGTCTGTACAGTTTTTTGAACAGGCGACCAAAGGAGTTAACGATTATGTCTATGTTTGACAGCTTGAAAAGCAAACTGGGGATCGACCCGGAAGGCGATTCGTATATAGATGATACAGAGGACGAAATTTTCGCAGGCGGCCAGGGCGGCGGCGCTGCACAGAGCTACGCGCAGGCGGAAAACAAACAGCACAGCAACAAGGTGGTCAACATCAACGCGACGACCCAGTTGCAGGTCGTGCTGGTCAAACCCGAACGGTTTGAGGACGCTTCCACCATTGCCGACCAGCTCAATGCCAAGCGCACGGTCGTTCTGAACCTGGAATCCACCGGCAAGGAAGTTTCCCGCCGGCTGATCGATTTCCTCTCCGGCGTGGCCTATGCAAACAATGGTCAGATCAAGCGCGTGGCCACCAGCACGTTCATCATCACCCCCTACAACGTGGATATCATGGGCGATCTGATCGACGAACTGGAGAACAATGGCGTCTTCTTCTAAAACATCCGGCGCGGCGGCGCGCGGGTTCGTGCCGCCGCAGAATGATGACGAGCGCAGGCTCATGAGCCGCGTCGAGGAATTGTGCCGGGTGGCGCATGACCGCGGCATCCCGCGCTATACGGGGTTCCTCTCGGACCGGGAACAGGTCCTGGCGCAAGCAGCCTGCCACCGGGCAGGCTTTACGGCGTTTCGCTTCTGGGGCGGATACCCGGAGGCCGAACGCCGGGTGCTCTGCCTGGAACCGCCGGACGCCTGGCAGGAGGAGCCGGTCGCCTTTTTGCGGATCACCGCCCAGGGCACGGACCTGCCGGGGCACCGGGATCACCTGGGGGCGATCCTGGGCCTGGGGCTTGAACGCACCTGTGTGGGCGATCTGCTGCAGGACCCGGAACAGCCCGCCGTTTTTTACGCGGCGGTGCTGGCGGATAAACAGGAGTTTATCGCCGCGGAACTGACCAGCGCGGGGCGCTGCCCGGTGCGTGCCGAAGCGGCGGACAGCCTGCCGCCCCATCTGGCCCAGGGGCCGGAAAGAACGGTGCAGGAGGCCACGGTCTCCTCCCTGCGGGCGGACGCCGTGCTGGCGGCGATGATGCATACCTCCCGGTCGCGGGCGGCAGACTATATTGCAGCCGGGCGCGTGGAAGTGAACCATCTGGCGCTGCAGGCGCCGCATGCGGCGGTTTACGCCCGCGACGTTTTTACCGTGCGGGGCGTAGGGAGATACCGGCTGACGGAGATCGGCGGAAAAAGCAGGAAGGATCGCGTGTTCATATCCTTTTTTCAATATTGAACCCCAGGCGCGGAAGCGCGCTTTTCCTATAAAAGTGAGTCCGGAAAGTCCGAAAACAGGAGGAGTATCATGGTATCTTCTGAGGATGTACGCCGCGTGACGTTTGAAAAGTCGATGCGCGGCTATCGCTGCGACGATGTGGACGATTATCTCAAGCAGGTCGCGGAAAGTATGGAAGCACTCTCGGCACAGAACGATGACCTGCAGAAAAAGCTGGTCGTGCTGGCACAGCGGATCGACCAGTACCGTGCAGAAGAAGATACGCTGCGCACCACGATGATCAACGCGCAGCGTTTGGGCGAAAATGTGATTCGGGAAGCCAAGCAGAAGGCGGCGGAGATCATCCGCACGGCCAACATGAAGGCGGAGGACCGTGAGCAGCGTGCCCGCGACGATGTGGAACTGGCCAAGCAGGAGATCGTCACGCTGAAAAGCGAGGCGGACAGCTTCAAGCGTTCGCTGATGGATATGTACCGCAAGCATATCAATCTGATCAGCAAGCTGCCGGAGTATAAAAAGACCGAGGATGAGGAACCCGAAGCCCCGGCGCCCGCGCAGCCTGCGCCTGCCCCGGAACCGCCCGTGGCGGAGCCTGTGCCGGAACCGCAGCCCCAGCCCGTCGTGACGGCCCGGCCGGAGCCGCCGGTGCAGGAGACCGCCTATTATCCGGCGGAGGAACCGCAGCCGGAACCCGCCGCGGAAGAAGCGGAACCGGTGGATACCGTGGAGTTTGCCATTGCACCCCACCCGGAGGAGCCGGAAGAACCGCCCATGCCTGTGCAGCCGCCTGTACAGAAGATGGACGATCTGCCGTTCCAGCCCGGTGCGGGCCTGTATGACGAACCCCCGGCAGAAAAAACGGCCCCCGCCCGCAAGACGCGCAAGAGCAGCACGGGCAAGCGGACCACGCGCAAGACCAAGACGGCCCCCGAACCGCAGGAGGAACTTTCCTCCCCGGCATTTGATAATTTCGAGGGCATCGACTTTGACAGTTGATGGGCTGTGAACCGCAAAACGCAGTGCAAAGATTTAATAAATAGAGGAGAGTAGGAAATCGTGCCGCAGAATTATAACGATACCATCCACAAGATGCAGACCCCCTTTGAAATGCGGGCCGGGCTGCCGAAGAAGGAACCCAAAATGCTCGAAGACTGGGAGGCAAACCATGTCTATGAGCAGATGATCCGCAACAACGAGGGCAAACCCCGCTACATCCTGCATGACGGCCCGCCGTACGCCAACGGCAGCATCCACATGGGAACGGCCCTGAACAAGATCATCAAGGACATCATCGTCCGTTATAAGAACATGGCCGGTTTCCAGGCTCCCTATGTGCCCGGTTACGACACCCACGGCCTGCCCATCGAACTGAAAGCACTCGGCTCCCTGGGCGACAAGAAGGCGGGCGTTTCCAAGCTGGAACTGCGCAAGATCTGCCGTGAATTTGCCACGGAGCATATCGACGTGATGAATTCCCAGTTCAAGCGTCTGGGCGTGCAGGGCGACTTTGACAATCCCTACCTGACGCTGCGCCCGGAGTTTGAGGCGCGCCAGGTCGAGATCTTCGGCGATATGGCCAAGAAGGGCTACATTTACAAGGGCATGAAGGCCGTTTACTGGTGCCCGGAGGACCGCACGGCCCTGGCCGAAGCCGAGATCGAGTATGCAGAGGACGAGTGCGATTCCATCTATGTCCGTTTCCACCTGACGGGCGACCCCAAGGGCGTGCTGGCCAAGCACAACATCCCGCTGGATAAGGCGTGGATCGTGATCTGGACCACTACCACCTGGACGCTGCCCGCCAACGTGGCGACCTGCCTGAACCCGGACCTCGAATATGCCTTCGTCAAGATCGGGGACGAGTACCACATCATGGCGGCCGAGCTGGTCAAGGCCACGATGGAAGCCTGCCATATCGAGGAATACGAGGTCCTGCCGGAGACCGTGCACGGCAGTGAACTGGAACTGATGGAATACAAGCATCCGTTCCTGGACCGCACCGGTCTTGTGATTTTGGGCGATCATGTCACGCTGGAAGGCGGCACCGGCTGCGTCCATACCGCGCCCGGCCACGGCGTCGAGGACTTTGAAGTCTGCGTCAACCACTACCCGCAGCTGCCGGTGGTGGTCCCCGTGGACGACGCGGGCCGCCTGACCGAGGAGGCCGGCAAAGAGTTTGCAGGCCTGAAGGTGTGGGCCGCCAACAAGGTCATTCTGGAGCATATCCGGGAGAGCGGCCACCTGATGGGCGTGCAGCACATCACCCACCAGTACCCCCATTGCTGGCGCTGCCATCACCCCATCATCTTCCGCGCTACGGAACAGTGGTTCTGCTCCATCGACGCCTTCAAGGAAGATGTCTACAAGGCCATCGACAGCGTGCACTGGCAGCCCGCGTGGGGCCATGACCGCATGGCGGGCATGGTGCGCGACCGCAGCGACTGGTGCATCAGCCGCCAGCGCGTCTGGGGTGTGCCGATCCCGGTGTTCTACTGCAAGAAGTGCGGCAAGTATCACATCACGGATGCTTCCATCCAGGCAGTGTCGGATCTGTTCCGCAAGGAAGGCAGCGACGCCTGGTATAAGTACGACGCCAACGAGATCATGCCCAAGACCGAAGTCTGCGAATGCGGCGCTTCCGACTGGGAGAAGGACCCCGATATCATGGACGTCTGGTTCGACTCCGGCTCCACCTGGAGCGCGGTCTGCCGGGAACGTCCCGAACTGACCTGGCCCGTCGATCTGTACATGGAAGGCGCCGACCAGTTCCGCGGCTGGTTCCAGTCCAGCCTGTTGACCAGCGTGGCTACCCAGGGCGTCGCGCCGTACCGTGAAGTGCTGTGCCACGGCTGGGTGGTGGACGCCCAGGGCAAGCAGATGCACAAATCGGCCGGCAACGGCATGGAACCCGCCGAGATCATCCGGGATTACGGCGCCGACATCATCCGTCTGTGGGTGGCGTCCAGCGATTACACGGTGGACGTTCGCGCCGGCAAGGAGATCTTCCGCCAGCTTTCCGAAGCGTACCGCAAAATGCGCAACACGGCGCGCTTCATGCTGGGCAACCTGAGCGACTTCGACCCCAATACCGACGCCGTGGCGGACGATCAGCTGTATGAGATCGACCGCTGGGCGCTGGAAGCCTGCAACGCGCTTACGGCGACCATGCGGGATGCCTACGATCATTACGATTTCTCCCGCGCGTATCATGCGCTGTACAACTTCTGCGTCATTGATATGTCCAACTTCTACATGGACGTCATCAAGGACCGGCTGTACTGTGCGGATGACCATGCCCGCCGCTGCGCGCAGACGGCGCTGTACCGCATCCTGGTGGACTTCACCAAGCTGCTGGCGCCGATCCTCTGCTTCACCAGCCAGGAGATCTGGAGCTATGTGCCCAAGATGCCCGGCATGAAAGAGTATGTGATCTTTGAGCAGATGCCCGAAGCAAAGGCTGCCGCCGGCAAGGACTTCACCGATAAGTGGGACCGCATCATGGCGATCCGCGATGACGTGAAGAAGGTGCTGGAACAGGCCCGTGCCGATAAGCGTATCGGTTCCTCCCTGGAAGCCGGCCTGACGCTGTACTGCAACGAGGAACTGTATGCGTTCCTCAACGCGATCCCGATGGATGAACTGGCGGACCTGTTCATCGTATCTCAGGTCCGTCTGGAACAGAAGGAAGGCGGCGTCAAGGGCCTGGTGGAAGGTCTGGGCGTACAGGCGGACCATGCGGCCGGCAACAAGTGCCTGCGCTGCTGGAAGTACGATGCAGCCGTTGGTGAGAACGGCCTTTGCCCGCGCTGTGCCAAGGTCCTGGGAATGTAATCTTACCCTTCAGCGGTGCTTAGATCGGTATAAGCACCGCTGATTTTTTGAACCGTGGGAGTGTCGTATGATCGTATCCGTTCTTTCTCTGCTGGCCGCCGCCGCACTGGTGGCGGTGGACCAGCTCATCAAGTGGTGGGCGACGGCCGTTCTGCAGCCGCTTGGCTCCATCACCGTCTTGCCCGGCATCGTGGAACTTCGCTATTACTTGAACGACGGTATGGCATTTTCCATGCTGTCCGGCAAGCAGGGGCTGCTGATCGCGGTGACTTCGGTCGTTCTGCTCTGCGTCCTGATCGCGCTTCTGCGCCGGAAAATGCCCCTGATGGAACGGGTGTCGTGGACGCTGATCCTGGGGGGCGGTATCGGCAACCTGATCGACCGGGTCCTGAACGGCGTGGTCGTTGACTACATCAACGTGCTGTTCATGAACTTTGCCGTGTTCAACTTTGCGGATATGTGCATTACGGTCGGCGTGATCCTGCTGATGCTCTGGGTGATCTGTGATTCTTTCAAAAAGAAACCGGAAGAACAGCCGGAAAAACCGAACGACGCGCAGTAAAGAGGACGGCGTATGGAGCAACTGGAGTTCACGGCCGGCCCGCAGGAATCCGGCCGTCTGGATGCCTGGCTGGCGGCCTGCTGCAACACCCTGTCCCGCAGCGCATTGCAGGCGCTGATGGAACAGGGGCTGGTGACGCGGGACGGCATGCCGGTCAACAAAAAAGAAAAAGTCCGGCCGGGCAGCGTTTACCGGATCGAACTGCCGGACCCGCAGCCGATCGAAGCGCAGCCGCAGGATATTCCGCTTTCCATCGTGTATGAGGACGCGGACCTGCTGGTGGTGGACAAGCCCAAGGGGATGGTCGTTCATCCTGCGCCAGGCAACCCGGAGGGGACGCTCGTCAACGCGCTGCTGTATCACTGCGCGGGACAGCTTTCCGGCATCGGCGGCGCGATCCGTCCCGGCATCGTGCATCGTATCGACAAGGATACCAGCGGCCTGCTGGTCGTTGCCAAAAACGATGCGGCCCATCAGGCGCTCAGTGAGCAGATGCGGGTGCACAGCATCCACCGGGTCTATCATGCAGTCGTCTACGGCAACCTCAAGGAAGAGGAAGGCGCCGTGGAAACTTGGCTGGGGCGCGACCCCCGCGACCGCAAAAAGATGGCGGTCGTTCCGCAGTCCGCATCGGGCGCGCGCTATGCATATACCGGCTGGCGCGTGCTGGAACGCTTCGGCAATTTTACCTATATCGCCTGTAAACTCAAGACCGGGCGCACCCATCAGATCCGGGTGCACATGGCTTCCATCGGGCATCCGCTGGCGGGGGACGCCGTGTACGGTCCCCGGAACTGTATCAAAAGTCTGGCGGGGCAATGCCTGCATGCCAGGGAACTTGGCTTTCAACACCCGGCGACGGGGGCGTGGATGCAGTTTGACTCCCCGCTGCCGCCGTACTTTACGGATTTTCTGAACCGGCTAAGAAAGGAACACCGTACATGAAATCAGCGCTCAGCGATTATCTGGTCATCTGTGATATGGATAATACTCTGCTTACCGCGAAAGAGGGGCTGCCTTCCTGCAATCGGACGGTGATCCAGCTTTTTACCGAGATGGGGGGCCGCTTTACCGTGGCGACGGGCCGCCCGCCGGAGTCGATCCGCGCGGCGCTGTCCGGCATCAAACTGTCCATGCCGGCGATCTCCTGCAACGGGGCGCTGCTGTATGATTTCTCTACCGAGACTGTGCTTCACCGCTCTACGCTCAACCGGGAACAGGCCACGGCGGCCATCCAGGATATTTTGTCCAAATTTTCGCGGGTCGGCGTCGAGGTCATGGCGGGCAACGGCGAAATGTATGTCATCAACGCCAACGAATACACCCACGCCCATCAGGTGGACGAACACCTTGGCAGCATTGCCTGCCCGCTGGAATGTGTGGCCGACGGCTGGGTCAAAGTGGTGTTTGCCTCCGACCCGGAAACGATCCGCAAACTGGGTCAGTACGCCAAGACCAAATATTATGGCCGGGACAACTATTTCCTGGCGACCAATAATATTTATCTTGAGATCATGCCCGCGGGTGTCAGCAAGGCGACGGGGATGCATGATCTGTGCGCGTTGATGAACCACCCGCAGAAAAAGACCATCGTGATCGGGGACTACTACAACGATCTGGAACTGATGCGGGAGGCAGGGCACGCGGTGGCGGTGGCCAACGCGCCCGCCGAGGTCAAGGCCAGCGCGGATGAAGTGACGACCTGCACCTGTTCCGAGGGCGCGGTCGGGGAATATCTGTATCAGCTGGTGCATCGTGTCACGAACACCTGACGGGCACAGAAAAAGAGGGCAGTATGAGAGTCAGCGATTTGATGGACCCCAAGGGCATCTTGCTGTATGCCAACATCGACAACCAGGCGGACGCGCTGGGGATCATGGTGGAACTGCAGGAAAGCAGCGGCGTGATCACAAACGGGACCGCATACTATAACGCCGTGTGCCAGCGGGAGACCTTCGGCGGCACTACGGCGATCGGGAACGGCATCGCGCTGCCGCACGCCGGCAATGCGGGCGTATCGGCGCCGGGCATCTCAGCGCTGACGCTGCGGCATGGTGTGGACTGGGGCGCGCCGGACGGCCGTGCGGTGGACCTTATTTTTATGATCGCCGTGCCGCCGGGGGAGGAAAGCCTTCACCTGCAGATCCTGGCGCGGCTGGTCAACCTGCTGGAATATGGGACGCTGGTGGACGCGCTGCGCCATGCCAGCAGCCCCGCACGCTTTTTGGAACTGATCCAGAGGGCGGAAAATACCTGCTTTGGTATGGAATTTTAGTAAAGAACAGGCCGGGATGGTTTCATCCCGGCCTGTTTTGGTGAAAACAGAGAAAAAACAAGGATGTACAGGGCAAAAAATTGGCAAGGAAATTCATTGCTTTAGTGCGCAAAAGTATGCTATACTTTAGCATATTAAATCGGCAAAGAATATGCCCGGAGCGACGGCTGGAACGGCGAACCTCGGGCACATCGGACGGAACGGAGGAAGAACGTATGAAAAAAGCGGTATCGTTGCTGATGGCGGCCGCCATGGGCATGGGATTGGCGGCCTGCGGCGGCACAACGGCGCAAAGTGGTTCCACGGCTTCTTCGGCTGCGGCGGGCACGGCGGAGACCGGCGGCAGCGGCTACACGGTCGGCATCTGCCAGCAGGTGCCCCATGAAGCACTGGATCAGGCGACGCAGGGGTTCAAGGACGCGCTGGTGGAAGCCTTCGGCGAGGACGGCGTCACCATTGACGAGCAGAACGCCCAGGGTGATTCCAATACCTGCTCCACCATCATCAACGGTTTCGTTTCCGGCGGGTATGATCTGATCATGGCCAACGGCAGCAGCGCCCTGCAGGCGGCCTCGGCCGGTACGGCGGACATTCCGATCCTGGGCACTTCTGTGACCGAGTACGGCGTGGCCCTGGACATTGATGACTTCACCGGCACGGTGGGGGGCAATATCTCCGGCACCAGCGATCTGGCCCCGCTGGATCAGCAGGCGCAGATGCTGGCGGATTTCTTCCCGGTGGACCAGTACCCGAACGTCGGTATGCTGTATTGCAGCGGCGAACCCAACAGCGACTATCAGGTGGAGCAGGTGACCAACTACCTGACCGAAATGGGCTACACGGTCGAGGACTATTCCTTCAGTGATTCCAACGATCTGGCGACCGTTGCCACCAACGCGTCCATCGGCTGCGATGTTATCTATATTCCGACCGATAACACCGTCGCTTCCAACACCGAGATCATCAACAATATCTGCCTGCCCGCCCAGGTGCCCGTCATCGCAGGCGAGAAGGGCATCTGCGCCGGCTGCGGTGTTGCGACCCTGTCCATCAGCTACTATGAACTGGGCTATACCACCGGCGAGATGGCCGTCAAGATCTTGAAGGGCGAGGCGGATGTCTCCACCATGCCCATCGAGTACGCCCCCAGCCTCACCAAGATGTACAACCCTGCCAACTGTGAGGAACTGGGCATCACCGTTCCCGAGGATTACGTCGCCATCGAGTGATCCGGGCGGTGCCTGACGCGCGGCAGACAAAGACGGGAAAAGGTTCCGCTTTTTCTCGTCTTTTTGCTGCCTGCCGCCATTCTGTGAGCAGGGGCGCAAAGCCCCGGAACGATAATGGGAAGGACTGTTTCTTTTGGATATCATGACACTGGTCAATGCCCTGCCCGGCGCAGTGGCGCAGGGCCTGATCTGGGCCATTATGGCCATCGGCGTTTATATCACCTACCGCGTGCTGGACATTGCCGACCTGACGGTGGACGGCTCGCTCTGCACGGGCGGCGCGGTCTGCATCATGTGCATGCTGGCCGGCTGCAATGTGTGGGTGTCGATCCTGGCAGCGACCTGCGCCGGTCTGCTGGCGGGCTTCGTCACCGGCATTTTCCATACCTTCATGGGCATTCAGCCCATTCTGGCCGGTATCCTTACGCAGTTGGCGCTCTGGTCGGTCAACCTCAAAATCATGGGCAAGGCCAACCAGGCCATCAACGTGAACCAGTATGACCTGCTGGTTTCGCTGCGCTACATCAAGGATGTGCCTTTTTACAAGAACACGATTTTTGTGGTGCTCGTATTTCTGGCCGTGCTGATCGCGGTGCTGTACTGGTTCTTCGGCACCGAGCTGGGCTGCGGCATCCGTGCTACGGGCTGCAACGCCAATATGGCCCGGGCGCAGGGCATCAACACCAACCGGAACAAGGTCATCGGCCTGATGATCTCCAATGGCCTGGTCGCCCTGTCCGGCGCGCTGCTGGCCCAGTATCAGGGCTTTGCCGATATCAACATGGGCCGCGGTTCCATCGTGATCGGTTTGGCAGCCGTTATCATCGGCGAGGCGCTCCTCAGCCGTGTGTTCCACAACTTCGCCCTTAAAATGGCGGCGGTGGCTGTGGGCAGCATCGTCTACTATCTGGTCTATCAGGTCGTCATTTGGCTCAAAGTGGACACTGACCTGCTCAAGGCGTTCAGCGCCGTGGTGGTGGCCATCTTCCTTGCGGTCCCTTACTGGAAAGGGAAGTACTTCAACAAACCCGTGGTAGCGAAGGGGGGCAGCAAGAATGCTTGAGATCAAAAACGTATATAAGACCTTTAATGCCGGAACGGTCAACGAAAAGGTCGCACTCAACGGGCTGAACCTGAAGCTGGAGGACGGGGACTTTGTCACGGTCATCGGCGGCAACGGCGCGGGCAAATCCACCATGCTCAATGCGGTTGCGGGCGCCTGGCCGGTGGACATGGGCAAGATCCTGATCGACGGTCAGGATGTGACCCGCCTGCCGGAACACAAACGCGCCAAATACATCGGCCGCGTTTTCCAGGACCCCATGATGGGCACGGCAGCCACGATGGGCATTGACGAGAATCTGGCGTTGGCAGCCCGGCGCGGGATGGCGCGCACGCTGCGTATCGGCATCACCAAAAAAGAACACGACGAATACTACCGGCTGCTGAAAACGCTGGAACTGGGGCTGGAAGACCGCATGAGCAGCAAGGTGGGCTTGCTTTCCGGCGGCCAGCGGCAGGCGGTCACGCTGCTGATGGCGACCCTGAAAAAGCCGCGCCTGCTGCTTTTGGATGAGCACACCGCGGCGCTGGACCCCAAAACGGCAGCCAGAGTGCTGGATCTTTCCGACCGGATCGTGCGGGAACACCACCTGACCACGCTGATGATCACCCACAACATGAAGGACGCGATCCACTACGGGAACCGCCTGATCATGATGTACGAAGGCCGCGTGATCTACGACGTGCGCGGGGAAGAAAAGGCAAAACTGAAAGTGAGCGACCTGCTCCAGCGGTTTGAACAGGTCAGCGACGGCAATTTTGCCAATGACCGCATGCTGCTCTCGTAAGGCGGTAGGGGCGGCCCTGCACAGGGGATTGCCGTGAGTTCCCGGCACGGCAATGAAAGAAATGGGCAGTCCGCCCCGGCCACTCTGGCCGGGGCGATTTGTTATTTTTTTGTAATGCAGTAGAATTTACGAAAAACGATACTCAAAAGCGATTTTTTGTGCTATAATGCTTTTGTTTATACTTGGTGATGTGCGGCTTCGGGTCGCACGCCGATTCTTTACCAGGGAGGCACTGTAGTCGAGATGAGCCGTAAACAGCCCAGTTTTATATCCGCTCTCAGTCCGGTTCAGCGGAAAGCGTGCATTGTGCTGGCATTGTGTGTGCTGGCTGTCATCCTCAGCGTTGTGGTGGCGTGGGTGCTGCCGCAGCATCTGAATCTTTCGGGGGACGGGTACGACCCGGACCAGTATCCCATTGATACGAGCCTGGAAGCCATTCTGGGGGATAACTCTGCCGACGACTCTTACATAACCCAAAGCCTGTTCGTGGGGGATCGCAGTGCGACTTCCCTGCAAAAGGACGGCCGCATCACGCTGAACCAGTACGCGGGAACGGACGATTTGAAAATATCGGATTTCCTGCGGGAAAGCTGCGTGGCGTTCGCCGATGATGCCAACACCTACACGATCCCCCAGGCGGTGGCCAAGATGAAGGTCCGCCGTGTGTACGTCATGATCGGCAGCAACGATGTAGACGGCTCGATCTCGGTGGATGATTTTATCAACGATTACAAGCAGGCATTGCAGAACATCAAGAAGTCCTATTCGTACTGCGATGTGATCGCCTGTGCGATCCCGCCGGTGCTGCAGGACAGCGACAAGGCCGCCGAGACCCAGACGACCATCGACCAGTTCAACCAGGCCATCGCGCAGGCCTGCGAGGATATGGGGTATAAATTCCTCAACAGCACCGAAATTTTGAAGGGCGAGAAAGGCTACGCGGAAGCCAGCTATGTGGATGCGTCCACGAATGCTTTCAACGCGTCGGGCGCGAACGCTTTCCTTGAATATGTGAAGTCCCACGCCTACCAGACCGAGGACACCCGCCCGGATACCGACGATATCCCCGAGCGCGCGGCGCAGCCATCGGGCACCACGGCCACGCCGACGCCCACCGCCACGCCGGAAAAACTCACCGCCAGCTACAATGTTGAGGACGCCAGCAAGGGCACCCTGACCGGCAATGGCAAGACCGGCGTTACCAGCCTGGAGATCCAGGTCCAGGCCGGTGAGCAGGTCAGTGTGACGGCGGTCGCGGCGGAAGGGTTCACGTTCTATAAGTGGAGCGACGGCGTGACCGACGCCACTCGTTACGATGTGCTGAACAAAGACATATCGGTCACGGCCATGTTCAACGACGCCCGTGTGGAGCTTACGCTGGACCGCGGCGACACCACGATGCGCAAGGGTGAGTCGATCTCCATCAACGCCACAGTCAAGCTGGGCGATAAGAACTACGATAACAGCGGTGTGCAGTGGGCTGTCAACGACGAACTGCAGATGAACGGCGGCACCTTTACCTTTACGCCGGAAGATGCGGGCGATTATGTGATCCGCGCGGGCATCGAGATCAACGGCACCTTCTCCACGGCGGAGATCAAGGTGACGGTGGAATCCGACCCCACGTCTATCAACGTCAGCGGCACCGGGACCATCACAGCCGGCAGCAGCACGACGATGACGGCCAACGTACAGAATCAGGACGGCGACGTGACCTGGAGCTGCGACGAAACGTCCTGGACGGCTACCGGCAACCAGGTGACCTTCACAGCCAACGAGCAGGGGACCTACCACCTGAGAGCTAAGAACAACGGTGCGGAGGCGATATTCACGCTTACGGTGGACCCGCGTCCCACGCCGACGCCGTCGCCGTCGCCCAGTCCTTCGCCCTCTCCGTCGCCCAGCCCCACGCCGGACGAAGATAAGGATGACGATTAACACTCTTTGCGTCGGCTGTGGCTGCACAAGATGCAAGCAAAAAGGAGAAACCTATGGCGATTTATACCTGTGTCCTGCTGGACGTGGACAATACGCTGCTGGACTTTGACGCTGCCGAACATAAGGCCCTGACAGCCATGCTGGAGGAATACGAACTGCCGCACGACGCGCAGGCCTGTGACGTGTACCATAAAGTGAACCGTGAACTGTGGGACGCGCTGGCAAAGGGAAAGCTGAACAAATCCAAACTGTTCCAGATCCGTTTCCTGCGGTTTATGCAGGCGATGGAACTGCCGGATAACGGCAAGAGCCGCGCCATGAACGACCGGTATGAGGAACTGCTGGCGACCCATGCGGACCTGATCCCCGGCGCGCTGACCGCGTTGCAGGAACTGGGCGAGGTGGCAACGCTGGCGACGGTCTCCAATGGGGCGACCGCGGTGCAGCAGGCCCGCATCCGGGATTCCGGCGTGGAAAAGTACATGGATGGGATCTATATCTCGGAGAAGATCGGCGCGGCAAAGCCTTCCGCCAAGCTGTTTGAGCATGTGCTGAAGGATCTGGGCATCACCAACCGCAGCCGCGTGTTGATGGTCGGTGACGACCTGCTGGCAGACATCAAGGGCGGCCAGAACGCCGGTCTGGATACCTGCTGGGTGAACTTCAAGAACGAAGAAAACCATACGGATGTGGTTCCGAAGTATGAGATCCACTCCTATGAAGAATTGTACCGGCTCGTGATGGAGCCGGAAGAACTGGAAAATATCGGCATACGAAACCGGCGTCACAGCAACGAGGCGTGAGCCGGACCGACCGCTACCGCCATGTGAGGCCGCGGCAGCGGAAGAGGGGATAGGGAAGAAGCACGATGCTGCTGGAATTGCAAGAACTCGGAAAAAGTTTTGGCGAGCAGGAAGTTTTGCAGAACGTAACTGCGAGCGTAGAACAGGGGGACCGGATCGGGATCATCGGTGCGAACGGCACCGGCAAGACGACCCTGCTGCGTATCCTGTGCGGCGAAAGCCTGCCGGATACCGGTACCGCGGCCTTTGGCAGCGGTGTGACCTGCGGGTATCTGGAACAGAACGCCCGCCTGGACCCGTCTTTGGACGTGTACGCCACGATGCGGCTGGCCTTTGCCCCGGCGCTGGAAGCCATGCAGCAGTTGGAGGGCCTGCAGCGGCAGTTGGCCGCCGCGCCGTCGGACGTTCAGATCCAGGACAAGATTACCCACTGTAACGCGGTGATCGACGCCATGGACGCCTACCAGATGGATACCCAGATCAAAAAGGTGCTCAACGGTATGGGGTTCCCGGCTGATACCTGGACCAAACCGGCCGGGGTGCTGTCCGGCGGGGAGCAGACCCGGCTTCGGCTGGCGCGGCTGCTGCTGGAACGCCCGGATCTGCTGATTCTGGACGAGCCCACCAACCATCTGGACATCGAAACGATGGACTGGCTGGAAAATTATTTGAAAGCCTACCGCGGCGCGGTATTGGTCGTCAGCCACGACCGCTACTTTCTGGATGCGGTATGCACCCGTATCTGGGAGCTGCGGGGCAAAACAATCCGTACCTACCGGGGAAACTATTCGGCCTACCTGCCCCAGCGGGAGGCGGCCGACGAGCGCCAGCAAAAACTGCATGACGCCGCCGTGGAAAAGGCTGCCAAGTTGCAGGATTATATCGACCGCAATCTGGTCCGTGCTTCCACCACCAAAATGGCGCAGAGCCGCCGCAAGCAGTTGGAAAAACTGGAGATCGTGGAAGCCCCGACGGAGGAAGCGCGGGAACTGACGTTCCGCTTTGCGTACGACATCGAGCCGTACGACGAGCTGGTCATCATGAAAAATCTGCGCGTTCAGATCGACGGCCGGGTGCTGATCGACAACCTGGATTATACGGTGCACCGCGGGGATAAGCTGGTGATCGCCGGACCCAACGGGACCGGCAAGTCCACGCTGCTACAGGTCCTCGATGGCAAACGCCGTCCTTCCGGCGGTATGGTGCGGCTGGGCAGCGGTGCCAAGCCGGGAATCTTCACCCAGCAGCAGGCGCGCCGCGCCGGGCGGGTGATCGATGCGATCTGGAACCAGTACCCCCGTTTCACGGAACTGGAAGTGCGCAGCCATCTGGCGCGTTTCGGCTATCGCGGGGAGGATGTGTTCAAGGACTGCGCGCAGCTTTCCGGCGGGGAACTGGCCCGCCTGCGCTTTGCAGAACTGGCGCTGGAACGCCCGAACCTGATGTTCCTGGACGAACCGACCAACCACCTGGACATTTACATGCGGGAAAGTCTGACCCAGGCTTTGGCGGCCTACACCGGCACGCTGCTGCTTGTCACCCATGACCGCTATCTGATGCAGACGCTGGACTGCCCGATCCTGTATCTGGAGGACGGGAAGGCTGAATTCTATACGAATTTTGCGGCGCTGAAAAACCGCGACAGCGGCAAGGTGGACGAGAGCCGCCCGCGGGAAGAACCTGCCAAAAAACAGGGCTACGGCAAAGAACAGCGCCGCCGCCGTGCGGAAGTGCGCGCCCGCCTGAAAGCGGTGGAAACCGAGATCGAGGAACTGGGCGCCCATATCGTGGAACTGGAAAATGAGATCAACGACCCCGAAGTCCTGCGCGACCATATGCTGCTGCGCGAAAAATGCGACGAATTGGAAGATACCCGATTCCACCAGCAGGAGCTTTTTGACGAATGGGAAAAACTGGCGCAGGAGCAGGAAGCCTTTGAAGCAGAAGGGGAATGAGGGACGGGTTACCGTTCTGTAACTTGTAATCTGACGAAAAAGCGCTATACTATTGTCAGTGTATAGGGCAGAAAACAGGGGATGCGGGTCCCGGCATCGCCATCACGGAGCGGAGAAAATTTTGCAGACGACCATTATCATTGCCACGCATAAGCCATACTGGGTGCCGGATGATCCCATGTATCTTCCGGTACAGATGGGTCATGCCATTCATCCGGCCATTGGATATATCGGGGATGATACGGGTGAAAATATTTCGGAACGCAACGCCAATTTCTGCGAATTGACGGGCCTGTACTGGGCGGCGCACAATATTGATGCTGACTATATCGGGATCGTGCATTACCGCCGCTACTTCGGCAGCCGGAAAAAGAGCCGCTTTGCGCCAAAAAAGGAGCGCGTCATCGGTCACGAGGAACTGGATGCGATCCTGGCCACCACCAACGTGATCCTGCCCAAAGAGCGCCACTATTTTATCGAGACCAACTACAGCCAGTACATCCATGCCCACCATAAAAAGGACCTGACGGTGACAAGGTCGATCATCGCCCGCAAATGCCCGGAGTATCTGCCCGCGTACGACCTCTATATGTCCAAGACCCATGGGCACCACTTTAATATGTTCGTCATGAAGCGGGAACTGCTGCGCCATTACTGCACCTGGCTGTTCGATATCCTGTTTGAACTGGAACGGGAGCTGGACATGACCGGCTATTCCGAAAACGACCGCCGTGTGTTCGGCTTTGTGAGCGAGCGCCTGCTGGATGCCTGGCTCAGCACAAACAATATCCGCTACGAAGAACTGGACCTTGTGTATATGGAGCACCAGAACTGGCTGCACAAGGGCTTCGCGTTCCTGCGGCGCAAGTTCTTCCCGAACAATCATGAGTGAGGGACTGCGTACGGCGGCGGTGGTGGTGACGTACAACCGCCTGCCGCTGCTTCGGCAATGCCTGGCGGCGCTGCGGTCGCAGACTGTTGCGCCTGCCGCCATATGGGTCATTGATAACGCCAGCACCGACGGCACGCAGGCGACCGTTCAGGAACTGGGCTGGCCGGAACTGGTCTACCGCAACACGGGCCGCAATCTGGGCGGCGCGGGCGGTTTCGCCTACGGTATGCGGGAAGCGGCGCTGGCCGGCTATGACGCCTTGTGGGTCATGGACGACGACACGCTGCCTGAACCGGGGGCGCTGGAAGAACTGCTGCAGGCGGATACCGCCCTGCGGGGCGAATACGGCTGGCTGTCCAGCCGCGCGCTGGCACCGGACGGAACGGACCAGCCCATGAACCGCCAGCGGATCACCCCGTACAAAGACCTGCCGGACTACGCGGGGAAATGCCTGCCTGCGGTGATGGCGAGTTTCGTTTCGCTCTTTGTGCGCACGGACCGGGTCCGCCGGTTCGGGCTGCCGATCGCGGAGTTCTTTATCTGGTCCGATGACTGGGAATATACCCGCCGTATCTCGCGTGCCGAGCCGTGCTATGTGATCCCTGCCAGCCGCGTGGTCCATGCGATGCAGAATCCCGGAACGGTGAATATAGCGGCCGACGCACCGTCGCGGTGGGAGCGGTACCGTTACTTTTACCGCAATGATGTGGTGCTGTACCGCCGTGAAGGGCTCTGCGGCTGGCTCTGGCTGCTTGCCAAGGATCTGTGGCATACGTTGCAGGTTTTGCGGGACCCCCGCGGGCACCGCAGGCAGAGGATCGCCATCATCTGGAAAGGATTTGCCGCGGGGGAGCGGTTTCGCCCTCCGATCTCCTATCTGTCATGAATGATATAACCAAAAAGATCCTGCGCAGGGCGGCGCCTTACCGGGCCGTTGCGCTGGATGTGTTCGACACACTGATCAAGCGGGACGTGGGCCGTCCCACCGACCTGTTCCTTTTGGGCGGCGAAACATTTGCCAAGGCGCGCGTAGCGGCGGAAACGCAGGCCCGTGCGGAATCCGGGTGCGAGGTCACGCTGGCGGAGATCTATGCACGCCCCGGCCTGCGCGGCTGCGATCCGGCCGACGAATGTGCCTGGGAACTGGCGGCAGCCGTCCCCAACCGGCCGGTGTTGGAAGCGGTCCGGGCCCTGCACGCGCAGGGGAAAAAGCTCTACTATATTTCCGATATGTACCTGCCTTCCGAGCAGATCGCCGCCATGCTGCAGCACTGCGGGTATGATATGCTGGACGGCGGGTTCGTTTCGAGCGCCTACGGTGTGCAGAAGCGCAGCGGCGCGCTGTTCCGCCGCTTTTTGCATGATACCGGGCTCAAAGCGTCGGAGGTCCTTTTCATCGGGGATGACTGGCGCGCCGATGTGGCCGGGGCCGCGCTGGCCGGGGTCCGGGCCTGGCACCTGCCTGTGGAGAGCGTAGGCAGGGAAGAACCGCAGCCGGAGGCCAGGGCGCTGGCTGCCTTTTGCGGCAACCGGCTGGGCGGCCAGCTGGTCACGGCGGAGAGCATCGGGTTTTCGGTGCTGGGGCCGCTGATGGTCGCGTTTTGCCGCTGGCTGCACGATAGTGCGCCCCGGCGCGCCGGAGGGCGGCTGTTCTTTCTGGCGCGGGATATGTATTTGATGCGGGCGGCCTATCAGGTCTTGTACCCGGAGGAGGCTACGCGGTATCTGCAGGTGTCCCGCCGCAGTTTGTGCCCGGCGCTTCTGGAAAAGAAGATGCTGCCGCAGTTGCTTGCGGCGCTGCCCCGCCAGCGTCTGACGGGGGCCGAGATCGCGGCATACTGCGGCGCGGCCTGCCCTCAGGAGGGCGCGGAACAAATTTTTGATCTGAAAGCAGAACCGGCGGATGGGAGCGTCCTGGAGTTTCTGGGGCGGTTGCAGCCCGCGCAGGACGGCGCGCTGGCGCTGGAGTATCTGCGGCAGGAAGGGCTGCGTACCGGGGACTGCCTTGTGGATATCGGCAGCGGGGGAACGACCCAAATGCTGCTGGAAGCGCTCTGCCAGATAAAACTGCAGGGGCTTCAGCTTTCGGGTGACGGACGGCTGCCCGGCCGTTTCCCGGACGGGCGGGCGCAGGTCTGCCTTGCCATCCCGGAAAAGCAGAAGGCGACTTACTGGGCCGGGCAGCCGATGCTGGAACGTCTGCTTTCAGAAGATGTGGGCGCGACCCTGGGCTATACAAAAACACAGGGAATGGTCCGGGCAAAGCAGCAGCAACAGACGCCGGAACCGTGCATTAGCGCGCTCCAGCGCGGCGCCATGGCCTTTGTTACGGCGTGGAAGGGCAGCGTCCTGGCCGATGTTTTGATCCCGCCGCCGCTTGCGATCCAGCCGTTTTTGCGTATGGCGGCAAGGCCCCGGAAAGCGGAACTGGAGATCCTGGGCGACCTGACGGTCGAGGACGGCGGCATCTATCCGCTGGCAGCGGCCGGGTCATGGGCCGGGTATCTGCGCAGCCCGCGGCAGGCGGCGCGGGATTTTTCGCAGGCGCGCTGGAAGGTCGGCTTTTTGAAGCGGCTTTTGCCCCTTCCGCTGCCGTATGACCGCTTGTATGCGGCCGCCAAAAGAAACGATAAAGGGTAAAGGAAGAACGCCCCGTGGCAACACAGATCAGCATCATCATACCGGTGTATAACGCCGCCGCCACGCTGCGGGCGGCGGTGGAAGCGATCCTGCAGCAGGATGTGCGGGATTTTGAGCTGCTTTTGGTGGATGACGGCTCGACCGATGGAACGGCCGCCGTGTGCCATGAACTGTCGGCACAGGACGGCCGGGTCCGGGTCATCAGCCAGAAAAACGCCGGGATCTGTGCGGCACGGAACCGCGGCATGGAAACCGCAACCGGCGAATACATCGCCTTTTGCGATGACGACGACGTGTTCCTGCCGGGGGCGCTGCGCCTTCTGCTGGAAGCGGCGCAGAAAACGCGGGCGGATGTGGTGCGTGCCGGCTATGAACTGCTGCGCGAAGGCGCGGACGGTGCTTTTGCGGTGCAGCCGCACCCGCAGGGGAAGATCTGCTGCCTTTGGAAAGACGGCTATGCGGCGTTTCTTGAAAACAGCGGTCCGCAGTTCGTATGGAACGCGCTCTACCGCCGTCAGGCGTTGAAGGGGCTGAAATTCGATGAACGGTGCCGTTATGGGCTGGAAGATTTTATCTTTAACATGACGCTCTATGCCGGGACGGACCGGGCGGTCTATCTGCCGCGGGCGGTCTACCGGCATTTCGAGCGTGCCCAGAGCACATCCGTCTGCCGTTCGGCGCAGGCGTTCCACGGCAGGATCCAGGCGCTGGCGCCCTGGATGGCGGCCGAATACGCGGCGGTCCGGGCGCGCTGCCCGGAACAGGACCGCGCGCAGGTCTGGACGCTGCGCAGGACCGAAGCGGTCACGTTTTTGATGCACCAGCTCCGGGACGGGCAGGCGCCGGCCGCCCTGCGCCGCCGTGCCTGGCGGGCGCTGCGGGCCGTATTGGCGCAATATCCGGGCCGAACGCTTGACTTTTTGCGGATTGCAAGGCAAAATAAAAAGAAAATGGCTGCATTGCTGCTCTATCAGCTCCATATGCAGCGCATGTACGACCTGCTTTCGGGTCGGTAAAGCACAGGATAAGCGAGGGAATGCCATGAAAACGATTTTGGTCACCGGCGCGGCGGGGTATATCGGCCGCCATGTGGTGAAACATGCTTTGGATCGTGGATACCGGGTCATCGCTTCGGATTTTGCGTTCAAGGGGCTGGATGAGCGCGCTGAATTCTGCGACGTGCCGATCTTCAGCGGCGACCCCGATATTTACAGGAAGCTGGGCAGCCCGGATATCTGCATCCATCTGGCCTGGCGGGACGGGTTCCGCCACAATTCCCCGGCCCATATGCGCGACCTTTCTGACCATGTAGTCTTTTTGAACCATATGGCGGAAGGCGGCCTGCAATCGCTGAGCGTTATGGGGACGATGCACGAGGTAGGATACTGGGAAGGCCCCATCAACGAGAGCACCCCCTGCAAACCGCAGAGCCAGTACGGCATTGCCAAGAACGCGCTGCGGCAGAGCCTGATGCTGTCGTTGGAGGACTCCGCCTGCAAACTGCACTGGCTGCGCGCTTACTATATCACGGGGGATGAAGCGCACGGCAGTTCGATTTTTGCCAAGCTGGCCCAGGCGGAGGAAGAAGGAAAAGAGACCTTCCCCTTCACCAGCGGCAAAAACCTGTATGACTTCATTGATGTGGACGAACTGGCCCACATGATCGTGGCGGCCAGCGTGCAGGATGAGGTCAACGGCATCATCAACGTCTGCACCGGCAAGCCGCAGTCCCTGGCGGACCGGGTAGAGCGTTTTCTGAAAGAAAAGCACTACAAGATCAAGCTGCAGTACGGGGCGTACCCTGACCGCCCGTATGACAGCCCCGGCACCTGGGGCGACGCGACCAAGATCAATCAGATTCTGGAAAAGGAACAGATATGAAGCGACTGGGAATCTTCTTCTTTTACGAGAAAAACGGGGATGTGGATGAGTTCATCCTCTATTACCTGGCAGACCTCGTCAAAAACCTGAGCGAACTGGTAGTGGTCTGCAACGGAAAACTCAGTGAACAGGGCCGCGCGGCTTTCGGCCAGTTTACCGACCACATCATCGTGCGGGAAAACAAGGGCCTGGATGTCTGGGCCTACAAGACCGCGCTGGACTCCTACGGCTGGGAGAAACTCTCGGAATTTGACGAGGTCGTCATGACCAACTCCACGCTGATGGGGCCGGTGCGCCCTTTGCGGGAGATGTTCGACGCCATGGCCGCGCAGGAGGACCTCGACTTCTGGGGGCTGACGATCCATCACGGCGCCAAGACCAACCCCTTCAAGGGCAAGCACCTGTACCGGTATCTGCCGGTGCACATCCAGTCCCATTTCATTGTGTACCGCAAGCGTTTCATCCAAAGCCCCGAACTGCAGGCCTACTGGAATGAGATGCCGATGATCGAAAGCTACACGGATTCCGTGCAGCGGTATGAGGCGGTATTCACCAAACAGTTCGAGGATCGCGGCTTCAAGTGGGATGTCTATGTCAAGACGGATGATCTGAAAGAGTTCACGGACTACCCGCTGCTGGTCTGCCCGGTCAGGCTTCTGCGCGACAAAAAGTGCCCGCTGTTCAAGCGACGCAGCTTTATGCATACGCTGGAAGCCTACCTGAACGATACGGCCGGGGAGCCGGTGCGGGAACTGTATGACTACCTGCGCGATGAAACGGACTATCCCGTGGATCTGATCTGGAAGAACATGATCCGCACGATGCACCCGCACGAGTTCACCCGCAACCTGGGGCTGACCCGTGTGATCCCGCCGCAGGTGCAGGACCCCGCCCTGGCGCAGCAGGTCTGCGAAGGGCGGCGCATCGCCCTGGCCATGCACCTGTATTTTATGGACATGCTGGACCAGAGCCTGGCGTTTGCGGCCAAATTCCCGCCGCAGACGGATGTGTTCATCTCCACGAATGACGAGGAGAAAAAGCGCCGGATCGAACAGGCTTTCGCCGGGCAGGACCTGCACAGCGTCACGGTGCTGGTGGTGGAGAACCGCGGCCGGGACGTGGCGGCGTTCCTGTGTGACCTGGCCCCGCATCTGCGCGGCTATGATTATGTCTGCTTCATGCACGACAAAAAGGCCATCCAGACCAAGCCCGGCAGCGTGGGCGCCAGCTTCGGCTATGTGTGCAACGAGAACGTGTGCAAGAATGCCGCCCATGTGCGCAACGTCCTGTGCGAGTTTGAGCGGGACCCGTATCTTGGCATTCTGTGCCCGCCGTACCCCACCCACGGGCTGTATTTCATGAATATGTGCTCCGGCGGCTGGGGCCCGAACTTTGAGAACACGAAGCAGCTTCTCAAAACGCTGCACCTGGATGTGCCGATCTCCGGCGAGGAATCCCCGATTGCGCCGTTCGGCAGCGTGTTCTGGTTCCGTCCCGCCGCGCTGGAACCGCTGTTTGCCCATGGCTGGGAGCACAGTGACTTCCCGCCTGAACCGCTGCCGCAGGACGGGACCATCAGCCATGCCATCGAGCGCGTGTATCCTTTCGTGGCCCAGGCGGCAGGGTATTACCCGGCCGTCGTCATGAGCCGCGACTTTGCCGTGCTGCGCAGCGATACGATGCAGGCTTACGCCAACGGGCTGATCCGCCCGCTGGCAAGGGTCTTTGACTGTACCACGTTCTGGGCGGCGGCAACGTCGGCGGTAGGCTTTGCGGCCAAGCGGCATCTGTTCGCCGTGTACGGCCCCTATGCCAATACGCGCCGCCGTCATGCGCGCAACTGGCTGCGGGACCGTCTGCCCGAACCGGCCTATAAGGGATTGATCGCGACCAAGCGCGCGATCTTCGGGCCGCGCCACGGTCCCTACGAGGATTGATTGCCATGAGGCGGCTGCTGATTTATTTCCATTATGATGCCCTGGGGCAGATCGACGCGCCCTGCCGCCTGGCGGCAGAGGCGCTGCTGCCTTTTGGGCGTCTGCTCTTTGTGACCAACGCAAAACTGCGTCCCGCAGACCGCGCCTGGGCGGAAAAAGCCGGGTGTGAACTGCTGGAACGCGCGAATACGGGTTTTGATGTGGGGGCGTACCGGGATGCGCTTTTTCATTGCGGCAGGGAAGAAGTCTGCCGGTATGAGGAAGTCGTCCTGATGAATTATACCCTGGCAGGGCCGGTCGGCCCCGGCGAACCGCTGCGGCAGATGTTTGAAACGATGGAAGCGCGCCCGGAACTGGACTTCTGGGGGCTGACGCGCCATTACGCGATGCGCAGCCGCCGCTTTGGTGGGCAGGTGCCGGAACACCTGCAATCCCACTTTCTGGCGGTGCGCGGGCGGATGCTGCGGGATGACGCATTTTGGGCATACTGGCAGCAGATGCGGATGCCCCGCAGCTATGAGGAGTCCGTCATCTGCCATGAAACGCGCTTCACGGCATACTTTGCCCAGCGCGGCTTCCAGTGGGACAGCTATGTGCAGACGGAGGACCTTCGGGCTGTTTTTCTCAACCCGATCATGGCCTGCCCGCGGGAACTGATCGCAAAACGCGGCTGCCCATTTTTCAAGCGGCGCAGCTTCTTTACGCCTTACGCGGACGAACTGCGCCGGACGGACGGCGCGGCGGCCCGCGAACTGTATGCGTACTTACGCGGGGAAACAGATTACCCGGTGGACGCGCTGGTGGCGTCGCTGTTACGGGAACATCCCGTTGCAGATTTGGCCCGGAACCTGCCCTGGCACTACGTCCTGGGGAAAGAAAAAGGGCCTGCGGAACTGGAAAAGCGGGGGCTGCGGCTACTGCGTTTTGACCCGCTCGACGCCGAGCCGGTGAGTGCGTGGTACCTGCGCCAAAGCGCGGAGGAGGCAGACCGCTGCCTGGCGGCTGCGGCTGCATTGTTTGCGCGGGAACCTGCGCTGGGGCTGCTCTGCCCGGCATGGCCGTCGTGGCCGCCGTTTGCAGAAAACGCGGCCGCCCAGTGGCGCAAGCTGGGCGCCGGAATGGCGCGGGAACTGGGCGTTCCTGCCGGAGAAACCCCGCCGCCCGCACCGGCAGCGGGATGGGCTTTGGTACGGGAAGCGGCGCTTGGCGGCTGCTGCCCGGATTTGCAGGCGGAAGGCGTGTGCTGGCGCCTGCCGCTTCTGGTACAGAAAAACGGATTTTACAGTGCGGTCTTTGATACCGCGGCGCAGGCGTCGGCCCGTGCCGAACAGCTTGCGCTGTACTGTCAGGCAGCGCAGACGCCGCGGGCCGTGGTCAGGCAGTTGGGCCGCCTGGCAAAACGCAGGCTCAGGCGCCGGTAAAGGGGAGAGATCATATCAAAAAGCAACGGCTGTTTTATTTGGACTTTGTGCGCGCGGTGGCGCTGGCCGCCATCCTGATCATCCATTTCAATGCGACGGTCACCGGCTACTTTACGCTGCCGCACAAACTGTTTGCCAGCACACTCCCGTTCGGGATCTACCTGGGGGACTTTGGTTCTTCCCTGTTTTTCATCGTTTCCGGCGCGGCGCTGGCCCTGACCACGCCGCCGGAGCAGGGGCTGGGCACGTTTTACAAAAAGCGTGCGCGGGCCATCTATCCGCTGTTCTGGCTGGCGTGGGCGGTCTGCTTCGCCCTGCGCTTTCTGAGCAAGCCGGGGTACTACGCGGCGGCAAAAACGCCGACGCTGCTGCTCACCGTGCTGGGGCTTGATAACTTTGCGGTGGCCGCCGGCTGGGTGGGCATGGACTTTGCCTGCGTGGGCGAATGGTTCCTTGGCAGTATCCTGTTCCTATACCTGTTGTTCCCGCTTTTGAATTCCGGCCTTCGCCGCAGCCCGGTCTGCACCTGGGTGGCGGCGTTGGCGGTCTGCCTGCCGGTGCATCTGGCTGGGTGGGACGCGCAGCTTGTGGCGATCCATGTGCTGGAATTCCTGTTCGGTATGCAGTTCCTCAAACTGGGAGGGAAAGCCCGTGCGGTGCTGGCGCTGCTGGCGGCCGTGGGAACGCCTCTGTGCGCAGGGTGGAACAGCAAAGTCACCTGCGCGCTTTTCAGCGTGGTGGTCTTTACGCTGCTGGCGGCGGTTTCGCGGCTGTTTGACCGGCCGTGGCCGCGTGCGGTCTGCGGGTATCTGGCAAAGATTTCCTACGCGGTGTTCCTGGTGCATCATGTGCTGATCCAGCGCATGGCGGAATCCTTTGATTTAGCGGCGCTGGGCCGGCGCGATACGCTGTTTCTGTTCCTCGTTTATCTGGGCGGCACCTGGGCCGCGGCGGAAGGTCTGCTCTGGCTGCACCGCCGCCTGCAAAAAGGGTATGCGGCGCTGCGCCCGCAGCAAAATTGAAAAGTATCTGCCTGCCGCTTGCGGCAGGTATTTTTTTATTGTTCAGCCCGGCTGGGCACTGTACAAAAACAGGGGAGTACGCTATAATAAAACCAGATTATTATACCTCAGGGAAGGGGTGTCCGGCTGTGTCTGAATTTTCTGTATCCCTTGCAAAACTGGTGGAGGAAGCAAAACTTACGGTGGCCTATACGCCGTGCGAACTGGAGAAGATCAAGGTTACGGCTACGGAGGTTTACCGCCCGGGTATCCTGCTGGCCGGGTACTATGAAAACTTCGACAGTACCCGCGTCCAGATCATCGGCCTGACCGAGATGTCGTATCTGGAAGAACTCTCCACATCCCTGCGCAACATGCGGCTGGAAAAGCTGTTTTCCTTCCAGCCGCCGGCGGTCATTCTGACGCGCAATATGCAGCCGCTGTCGGAAATGATGCAGTACGCCAAGCAGTACAGCGTGCCGATCCTCATGTCGACCGAGATGACCTCCACGTTGATGGGGGTACTCATCACGACGCTGAACACCGAACTGGCGCCGCGCATCACGCGCCACGGTGTTCTCGTGGAAGTGTACGGCGAAGGCATCCTGATTTTGGGTGATTCCGGCGTAGGCAAAAGCGAAACGGCCATCGAGCTGGTCAAGCGCGGCCACCGTCTGATCGCAGACGATGCGGTGGAACTGCGCCGTGTTTCCAACCGGAACATCCTGGGCACGGCGCCGGCCAATATCCGCTACTTTATCGAACTGCGCGGCATCGGCATCATCAACGTCGCCCATGTCTTCGGCATCGGTTCGGTGCGCAGCAGTGTGGAGGTGGAACTGGTCGTTCAGTTTGAACCCTGGGACAAGACGAAGAACTACGACCGCACCGGGCTGGAGACCCAGTACTTTGACATTCTGGGCGTCAAGATCCCCAGCATGGTCATCCCGGTCATGCCCGGACGAAATCTGGCAGTCATTCTGGAAACGGCCGCCATCAACAACCGTACCAAGGAAATGGGCTACAATGCGGCCAAGGAACTGCTGACGCAGTTGGGGCTGCAGAGTGATACCCCCCTCTGAATTTAACAGGAAGAGAGAACCCGCTTTATTATGCAGATGATCGCAGACCTGCACACACATACGCTGTGTGCGACCCATGCTTACCAGACCTTAAACGAGATGGCCGCCGCGGCCAAAGCGGCCGGCTACTGCGCTTTGGCAATCACGGACCACGCCCCGGCCATGCCGGACGCGCCGCACAGTTGGCATTTTGCAAACTGGAACGCCCTGCCCCGGGAAATAGACGGCGTGGCGATGCTCTATGGCGCGGAAGTCAATGTGATGGACACCAAGGGCGGCCTGGATATGCCCCCGTGGCAGTTGGCGGCGCAGGACTGGGTGGTGGCGTCCATCCACAGCCCCTGCATCCCCGGACTGCTGACGCGCAAGGAGGCCAACCGGCTTTGGCTGAGCGTAGCGGAAAACCCGTATGTGGACTGCATCGGCCATTCGGAACAGAGCAACTACCAGTACGATTATGAACTTGTGACAAAGGCGTTTGCAAAGAACCACAAGGTCGTGGAACTGAATGCAAATTCCTTTCAGGTCCGCAGGGACGGCATCCCCAACATGCGCGCGCTGCTTACAGCCTGCCTGAATAACGGGTGCCGCATTGCGGTGGACAGTGATGCCCATAGCGCCTGGAAATTGCAGACAGGGCTGGAACCGCTGTTCGGGCTGTTGGAGGAGTTGCAGTTCCCGGCGGAACTGATCGTCAACGCCACGCGGGAAAATCTGGTCAATGAATTGAAATTGCACGGCCGCCGCTGTGCAGAATATGTAGGAGGAATCATACTATGAGTCAGTACACCATCGGGATCGATCTGGGCGGCACCACCATGACGGCGGGCCTCGTCAATGAAAATTATGAGATCATCGGCAAGGTGACCTGGGCGACCCGTTTGCCGCGCCCTGCCGCGGACCTGGAAAAGGCGCTGGCCGAGCTGTGCCACACGGTGGCAAAGGAAAATAACGTCGATTTTTCCGATGTTCGCTATGTGGGCATCGGCACGCCCGGCAGCGTGAACTTTACCACCGGCTTTGTGGGCTATAACACCAACTTTGGTTACTATGACTGGAACCTTGGCCCGGATATGGAGAAGATCCTGGGCTGCAAGGTGTATGTGGAGAACGACGCTAACGCCGCGGCTTTCGGCGAGTACATCGCGGGCGGCGCCAAGGGTTACAAGGACGCGGTGGTGATCACGCTGGGCACCGGCATCGGCAGCGGCATCATTTTGGGCGGCAAGATCCTGCGCGGCTTCAATTTCGCAGCGGGCGAAATGGGCCATACTGTCATCGTCAAGGGCGGCCGCAAGTGCAACTGCGGGCGCTGCGGCTGCTGGGAGCGGTACGCTTCTTCCCGCGCGCTGACGGAGGATACCAAGGCGGCCATGCAGGAACACAGCGATACGCTGATGTGGAAGCTGGTGCCGGACCTCGACCATGTCAACGCCAAAACTTCTTTTGACGCCATGGCCAAGGGCGACACGGTGGCCCGTCAGGTCGTGGAGAACTGGATGGAGTATGTCGGCTGCGGCCTTGCCAACGTGGTCAATACCTTCCAGCCGGAAGTGATCTGTGTCGGCGGCGGCGTGTCCAACCAGGGCGAAACGCTGCTGGGACCCGTGCGCGCCTATGTGCAGAAGGAGACCCATGACATCACCGGCGGCCGTGTGCCGGAGATCCGCGCCTGCGAACTGCGCAACGACGCGGGCGTGATCGGCGCGGCGGCGCTGGAAAGCTCGATTTGAACCAGACCGAAAATAAAGACCATGCCCGAAAGGGCTTTAAAGAGGGAGAAACCATGCAGCAGCAACAGGCAGCCGCCCTGCGGGACAGTTTGACGGCGCTTTCCGTGGCCTTTACAGAACAGGAACCCCTGGCGGAACACACGACCTTCCGCATCGGCGGACCGGCCGCGTTCTGGTGCCGGCCGCAGGACGCGGCGCAGTTACAGGCGCTGCTTGCCTGCTGCCGGGAACAGGCGGTGCGCACCTACTTCCTGGGGAACGGGTCCAACACGCTGTTTTCTGACGAGGGGTATGACGGCGCTGTGATCGACCTGCGCGGCCTGACAGGGGAACTTTCCACCGTCCAAAGCGGGGATGCATTTCTTGTCACGGCGGGGGCCGGTATGACGCTGGGCCGCCTGTGCGCCGAGGCGCAGCAGCGCGGTCTGGCCGGGCTGGAGTGTTTCAGCGGCATCCCCGGCACGGTGGGCGGCGCGGTCTATATGAACGCGGGGGCCTACGGCGGGGAACTGAAGGACGTTCTGCAGGAAGTGTCGTATCTTAATACGGACGGGCAACGGCGTTCGCTGCCAGCTGAAGAACTGCAGATGGGATACCGCACCAGCATTTTTGAAAAAAATCCGTCTTGGTGCATCCTTTCGGCTACGGTGCGCCTGCACCCCGGCGACCCGGCGCAAATTCTGGCGCAGATGCAGGAATACCTGCGTCGCCGCAATGAAAAGCAGCCCCTTGAATGGCCCAGCGCGGGCAGCACCTTCAAGCGCCCGCAGGGGGCGTTTGCGGGCAAGCTGATCCAGGACTGCGGCCTGCGCGGTTTTTCCGTCGGCGGGGCGCAGATCAGCGAGAAACACTGTGGTTTTGTGATCAACAAGGGCGGCGCGACCTGTGCGGACGTGGTGGCCCTGACGGAGGAAGTAAAACGGATCGTCCGGGAAAAGACCGGCTATGTGCTGGAACGGGAGATCCGGGTAGTAAAGTGAAAAGGCAGGGGTTGGGATGAATTTTCTGATCGTAACGGGCTTGTCCGGCGCTGGCAAATCCATGGCGGTCAACGCGCTGGAAGATATCGGCTTTTTCTGTATTGATAACATTCCCATCGCGCTGCTGCCGCGTATCGTGGATTTTGCCCTGCAGGGCGAAAACCAGCTCAGCCGCGTGGCAGTGGTGATGGACGTGCGCGGCGTGCGCAACAGCGACCAGTTGGAGCAGGCGCTGGCTGATCTGGACGCCAAAAAGATCGACTATGAGATCCTGTTTCTTGACGCCAGCAGCGACACGATCCAGCGCCGCTATAAAGAAACGCGCCGCCAGCACCCGATCTCTGTCACCGACCATGTTTCGGTCGAGGAAGCCATCGAAAAGGAGCGCAGCCTGCTGCGCCCGCTGCGCAGCCGTGCCCGCTATGTGATCGACACGTCCCTGTTGAGCGCGGCCCAGAACAAAGAGCGGATCTGCGGTTTGTTCCTGGACAAGGGCAAAAGCCCGATGGCCCTTACCATCGTTTCGTTCGGGTTCAAGTACGGGCTGCCGCAGGAGGCCGACCTTGTGCTGGACGTGCGCTGTCTGCCCAACCCGTTCTATGTGCCGGAACTCAAAAACCTGACCGGCATGGACCAGCCGGTGGTGGACTACGTGATGGCCGCGCCGGAGTCGCAGGAGCTGCTGCGCCGGTATGAAAGCATGCTGGAGTATGCGCTGCCCTTGTATGTGAAGGAGGGCAAAAGCCAGCTTATGATCGCGGTCGGGTGTACGGGCGGCAAGCACCGTTCGATCACGTTCGCCCGCAAGATCGGGGAGTTCTGCCAGAAGCTGGGGTATGCCCCCAACGTGCAGCACCGGGACGCAAAGCGTACGCTGTGAAAAGCCCCGCTGCACCGCAAGGGAGGAAGATTTTGAGTTTTTCGCAAGAGGTTAAAAACGAGATCCTTCGCCACCGGATCACAAAACCCTGTTGCAATGCGGCGGCGGCCTATGCGGTAGCCTGCTTCGGCAAGTATTTCGACGACCGCGGTGTGGTCTTGCAGACCGAAAACGAGGGCGTAGCCAACTTTGCCCAGAAAGTATATCGCCGCTGCGGCATCCAGGGCGATGTGCTGCGCAAAGAGCGCCCCACCGGCCCGGTATTTGAGTTCAGTGTGAAACAGCCGGAGGAAGTCCGCAAACTGCTGGACCTTTTCGGGCATACAGGCAGGGAACCTACGCTGCGGATCCGTCCGCAGCCTTTTAAGTGCCAGAAATGCGTGCAGACCTTTATCGCCACGGCGTTCCTTTGCTGCGGGACCATGACGGACCCCGAAAAAAGCTATAACCTGGAATTTTTGTCCACCCGGCATTACCTGTCGCAGCAGTTGGAGGCGATGCTGGCGGAGCATGATTTCCACCCCCACCGCGCGCTGCGCAAGGGGGCCAATACGATCTATGTGCGGGCCGCCGACCACATCGAGGATCTGCTGACCTTTATGGGCGCGGGCGGCGCGGCCATGCGCATCATGGACCAGCGCCTGTATAACGAGATGCGCAACAAGACCAACCGCCTTTCCAACTGCGAAACGGCCAACATGGGCAAAAGCGTCCAGGCGGCGGTGCAGGTGCAGATGGCCATTGAACGGCTGAAGGCCGCGGGGGCGTTGTCGGCGCTGCCGGAACCGCTGCGCCAGACCGCGCGGCTGCGGATGCAGTACCCGGATCTGCCCCTGGCAAAGCTGGCCCAGAAGTTTGACCCGCCGGTGAGCAAGGCGGGGCTTTCCCACCGATTCAAACGTATCCAGGAAGCGGCCCGCAGCCTGCCGGACGGGCCCCAAGAAGAAAAGGATCAAAGCAATGTCTGAAGCGACGCAGAGACAGTTCACCCATCTGCATGTGCATACCGAATACAGCCTGCTGGATGGCGCCTGCCGGATCGACCGCATGTTCGACCATCTGAAAGCGATGGGCCAGACGGCATGCGCGATCACGGACCACGGCGTCATGTATGGCAGCGTGGCTTTTTTTGATGCGGCCAAGGCGGCGGGCATCAAGCCGATCATCGGCTGCGAGGTCTATGTGGCGACCCGCACCCGCTTTGACAAAGTCAACCGGATCGACGGCAACAGCCACCTGATCCTGCTGTGCAAGGACGAGACCGGTTACCGGAACCTGATCAAGATGGTTTCGGCAGGGTTTCTGGAGGGATTCTATTCCAAGCCGCGCATTGATAAAGAACTGCTGGAACAGCACCATGAGGGGCTGATCTGTCTTTCCGCCTGTCTGGCGGGCGAGGTGCCCAAGGCGATCCTGGCTGGTGATTACGAGCGCGCCAAGCAGACGGCGCTGTACTACCGCGACCTGTTTGGCGAAGGCAACTATTATCTTGAACTGCAGGACCACGGTCTGGACGAGGATCAGGTGGTCCTGCCGCAGCTCATCCGCCTGTCAAGAGAAACGGGCATCCCGCTGGTGGCGACCAACGACGCCCACTATATCACCAAAGAGGACGCCAAGATGCAGAGCATTTTGCTCTGTATCCAGACGGGCAAGACCATTGCGGACGCGGACCGCATGGAATTCCAGACCGACGAGTTCTACCTCAAAAGCACCGAGGAAATGTATGATCTTTTCTCGATGGTGCCGGAAGCCTGCGAGAATACCAATAAGATCGCGGAACAGTGCAACTTCGCGTTCACGTTCGGCGAGACCAAACTGCCGTATTTCCGCGCGCCCGACGGGATGGAGAACCAGGCGTACTTTGAAAAGCTCTGCTGGGAAGGTCTGGAACGCCGCTACCCGGGCAAAGTTACCGACGCGCTGCGGGAACGCCTGAGCCATGAGATCAACGTCGTCAAAACGATGGGGTACACCAACTATTACCTGATCGTCTACGACTTTATCAACTATGCCAAAACGCGGGACATCCCGGTGGGGCCGGGCCGTGGTTCGGGCGCGGGCAGTCTGGCGGCTTACTGTGTGGGCATCACTGACATCGACCCGATCCGTTACAACCTGATCTTTGAACGCTTCCTCAACCCGGAGCGCGTTTCCATGCCGGACTTCGACGTGGATTTCTGCTATGAGCGCCGTCAGGAAGTCATCGACTACGTCAACGAAAAATATGGCAGGGACCACGTGGCCCAGATCGTTACTTTCGGTACGATGGCCGCGCGGGCGGCCGTGCGCGACGTGGGCCGTGTGATGGGCATGGCGTATCAGGATGTGGACAAGGTTGCCAAGCTGATCCCCATGGAACTGAAAATGACCCTGCAGAAGGCGCTGGACGTCAGCCCGGACCTCAAGGCCATGTACGAGAGCAATCCGCAGGTGCATGAACTGATCGACACCTCGCTCAAGGTGGAGGGCATGCCGCGCCATGCTTCGACCCATGCGGCGGGCGTCGTCATCACCCGCGAACCGGCGACCGAGTATGTGCCGCTGGCGACCAACGACGGCCTGCCGGTCACCCAGTTCAACATGGTGGAGATCGAGCGTCTGGGCCTGCTGAAGATGGACTTCCTGGGGTTGCGGACGTTGACGGTCATCCATGATACCGAAACGGCCGTGCGCAACCGGGTGCCGGAGTTCAGAATGGCGAACATCAGCTACGATGACCCCGACACCTACGCCATGCTGGCGCGCGGCGAGACCGAGGGCATTTTCCAGCTTGAATCTACGGGCATGACGCAGGTGCTGGTCAGTATGCGCCCGAAGAACCTGGAAGATATCATCGCGCTGATCTCTTTGTACCGTCCCGGGCCGATGGAATCCATCCCCACCTACCTGCGCAACCGCCGGGAGCCAGACAAGATCAGCTACAAGACGCCGCAATTGGCCCACATCCTGGACGTTACCAACGGCTGTATCGTCTACCAGGAACAGGTCATGCAGATCTTCCGGGAACTGGCGGGCTTCAGCTTCGGCCAGGCCGACAACATCCGCCGCGCCATGAGCAAGAAGAAGCACGCGGTCATGGAGGCGGAACGTGAACACTTCGTTCACGGCTGCACGGAACCGGGCAAGGAGTGCCCCGGCTGCGTCAAGAACGGCATCCCGGAGAGCGTCGCTAACGAGATCTACGACGAAATGATCAGCTTCGCTTCCTATGCGTTCAACAAGTCCCACGCGGCATGCTATGCGTATGTGGCCTTCCAGACCGCCTACCTCAAATGCCATTATCCCCATGAGTTTATGGCGGCGCTGCTGACCAGCGTGCTGGACAACACCTCTAAAGTCATTGAATATACGACGGAGTGCCAGCGGCTGGGCATCAAGGTTTTGCAGCCGGATATCAACGTATCGCGCGGCGGCTTCACGGCGGACGGTGATTGTATCCGCTTTGGCCTGAACGCAGTCAAGAGCGTGGGCCGCAACCTGATCGAAGCTGTGGTCCGGGAGCGGGAGGACCGCCCCTACCGCGGGCTATATGATTTCTGCAAGCGACTGTACGGCAATGAACTGAACCGCCGCGCGCTGGAAAATCTGGTCAAGTGCGGTGCGTTCGACGCGCTGGAACCTTCCCGCCGCGGTATGCTCGAATGTGTCGAGGGCATCCTGAAAAGCGTGGAGACCGACATGCGCCGCAATCTGGAAGGGCAGATGGATCTTTTCGGCATGATGAGCGGCGGGGCAGGGGAGCCTGCGGTCAACGACTACAAAGTTTCCAACATCCCGGAATATCCTGCCAGTGAACTGCTCAAGATGGAAAAAGAGGTGTCCGGCCTGTATCTGTCCGGCCACCCGCTGGACGCCTACCGGGAGCAGATCGCCCAGATCTCCACCTGCACGGTAGCACAGTTGCAGGGGGAGGATGCTCGCCAGTTTGATGACCAGATGGTGACGATCTTGTGCACGGTCGTCAAAAACAAGATCATGACCACAAAATCCAATACCCTGATGGCCTTTACCACCATTGAAGACCTGACCGGCTCCATGGAACTGCTGATCTTCCCGCGGGTGTTGGCGGAATGCCGCGCGGCGCTGCAGGAAAACGCCGTCGTAGTAGCGAACGGCCGTGTCTCCGTCAAGGAGGAAGAAGCGGCGCGCCTGATCGTGGAGGGTATTCAGCCCATCGAAAGCTACGATCCAGCCAAGAGCTTCGGGCGGAACCGCGCCGACCGTGTGGAGCGCGAAAAAAGCGCAGAGGGGGCAAGCGGGTATTTCCTGACCGTCCCTTCCATGCAGTGCCCGGAGATGCACAAGGTAGAGAACCTGCTTTGCAACATATTTGACGGCGGCACGGTCAAGGTCTATTTCCGCTTTGCCGACAGTGGAAAAAAGGTTTTGGCGCGCCACATGGCCGTTAAGGACGACCCGCTTTTGCGGGCCGAACTGGCTAGAATTTTGGGCGAAGAGCATGTAAAAGTGCAGACAGCCCCTGAGAATGCAAAATAAATCCATATGTTTTGCGTGAATTATCCATAATCGAAGGCCATGAGTTGTGGTATAATGGGACTGTTATAGATTGTTAAAAAAATATTCTGAATAACGCTATGTTCCCGAACAGGAGGAGCTGCATTATGGCTAAGGAAATAAAAACCATCGGTGTTTTGACCAGCGGCGGTGACGCCCCCGGTATGAACGCGGCTGTCCGCGCGATCGTGCGCGCCGGCATCAGCAAGGGTTACCGGATGATGGGCATTCAGCGCGGCTATAACGGCCTGATCAATGGTGAATGCTATGAAATGAATGTCCGCAGCGTGTCGGAGATCATCCACCGCGGCGGTACGATCCTTTATACCGCCCGCTGCCTGGAGTTCAAGACCCAGGAAGGCCAGGCGAAGGGCCTGGCCCGCTGCAAGGAGCTGGGCATCGACGCGCTGGTCGTTATCGGCGGTGACGGTTCTTTCATGGGCGCCCGTGCGCTCGCCAATCAGGGCATCCCCTGCATCGGCCTGCCCGGCACCATCGACAACGACATCGCCTGCAGCGAGTACACCATCGGCTATGACACGGCCATGAACACGGCTGTGGAGGCCATCGACAAACTGCGCGATACCACCCAGAGCCATGACCGCTGCAGCGTGGTCGAGGTCATGGGCCATCACGCCGGCTATATCGCGCTGAACGTGGGCATTGCCACCGGCGCGCTGGCTGTGCTGCTGCCGGAGATCCCGTTCGACTTTGAGCGCGACATCCTGCAGCGTATGCGCCAGACTCAGTCCACCGGCAAGAAGCACTTCATCATCATCGTGTCGGAAGGCGTCGTGGGCGCGCAGGAACTGGCCAACCAGATCCAGGCGACCACTGGCGTGGATTCCCGCGCTACGGTCCTGGGCCACATCCAGCGCGGCGGTTCCCCGACGGTCCGCGACCGTGTGAACGCTTCGCTGATGGGCTACCATGCGGTGGACCTGCTGGATAAGGGCATTTACAACCGCGTGGTCGCGGTGTCCGGCGACAAGATCGTGGACTACGATGTGAACGTGGCGCTGTCCATGCACAAGACCATCGACCGGGAAATGATCGACATTGCCAACGCGATCTCGATCTGAGAAGGAACGATACGGGGCCGCTGCGCTGTGCAGCGGCCCTTTTTATAAAGAAAGAGCCTGCAAGGCAGAAATTTTTTCGACTTTTTGTAAAAAACTGCTTGCCAAACAGGCTGGCAGATGCTATAATACTAAAGCGTTAGTGCTGCCGGGCCACCGGCAGGATAATGACACATCATTATACAGGCGGTCCTCTGCCGAAGATTCGGGTATGAACGTCGATACAAAATGGAGGAACTTAGGAATATGGACGCAATGAAGCATTTTACCGAAGGCATGATCAAAGAGAACAAGCCTCAGTTTGAAGTTGGCGATACCGTTCGCGTGTCCGTCCGCATCAAGGAAGGCGACAAAGAGCGTATCCAGGCTTTTGAGGGCACCGTGATCGCCAAGAAGCATGGCGGCATCGCGGAGACCTTCACCGTCCGCCGTACTTCCTACGGCGTTGGCGTGGAGCGTGTGTTCCCGGTCAACAGCCCGTTCGTGGAGAAGGTCGAAGTTGTCCGCCGCGGCAAGGTCCGTCGTGCGAAGCTCTTCTACCTGCGTGAGCGTACCGGCAAGGCTGCCAAGGTCAAGGCGCGTATCTGAGTATCCAGAGAAAAGGGGAGGACGGTTGGCGTTCTCCCTTTTTTCGTATATTTTTGCGGGAGGGGAGCTATGGCACGCACATTCAAGGAGCGATACCGGCGTAACCGGGAAACGCTGGAATGGTATGACGCGCTCGCTGTAGCAGTGGCGGTGATCGCGCTGGTGTTCACGTTCGTGGTGCGCATCGTTCAGGTGGACGGCAGTTCCATGAACCCTACGCTGTATAACGGCGACCGGGTGCTGATCGCCTCTTTCATGCAGCCGCAGTATGGTGACGTGGTGGTGGTAGACAGCTATATCCCTTACGGGAAGCCGTTGGTCAAACGGGTCATCGGCAAAGCGGGGGACACCATCGACATCGACTTTGACCTGGGCATCGTGTACCGCAACGGCGAAGCCCTGTGGGAACCCTACATAGAAGAACCGACCCTGATGTATGAGGGCGTCAATTTCCCGATCACAGTGCCGGACGGCTGCCTGTTCCTGATGGGGGATAACCGCAACAACTCCAAGGACAGCCGTGACCGGGAGATCGGATGCGTCGAGGAAGGCGATGTGTTGGGGGTCGCTCTGTACCGGATCATGCCGTTTGATGAAATGGGAGTCATTCAATGAGCCAAAACGATATTATCAACAGCCGCCAGATCCAGTGGTTCCCGGGGCACATGACCAAGACCCTGCGCCTGATGGAAAAAGAGATCCGCAACGTGGACTGCGTTTTGCAGATCCTGGATGCGCGCATCCCGCTTTCCAGCCTGAACCCGGAGATCGAGCGGATCACAGCGGGCAAGCCGCACCTTTATATTTTGAATAAGTCCGACCTTGCGGACCCGGAAATCACCCAGCAGTGGCTGGCCTATTTCAAGAGCGCGGGGGCCGGGTGCCTGGCGATGGATTCCAAGAAAAAAGGCCGCGCGGCCGCAGTCAAAGCCCCCATTGAACGGGAACTGTCGGCGCTGATGGAGCGGCGCCGCAACCGCGGCATGGAGGGCGCGGCCATCCGCGTCATGATCGTGGGCATCCCCAACGTGGGCAAATCCACCTTCATCAACTCTTTTGCCGGGACCACGCGGGCAAAGGCGGCCAACAAGCCGGGCGTTACCCGCGGCAAACAGTGGATCTCGGTGGGGCGGTTCGACCTGATGGACATGCCCGGCGTGCTCTGGAAAAAGTTCGATTCGCTGGAAACTGCTTCCCACCTGGCCTTTATCGGCTCGATCCGGGACGATATACTGGACATCGAGGAATTGGCCTGCGGGCTTTTGTCCAGCGTGCGCGGCATCTACCCGGAACAGCTTTTGGCGCGCTACAAGCTGGACGCGCAGGTGCTGGACCTGCCCCCGTATGAACTGCTGCAAGCCATCGGCGCCAAGCGCGGGATGCTGGTCTCCGGCGGGGAAGTGGACACTGAACGCGCAGCTAAAATGCTGGTGGGGGAATTCCGCGCCAGCAAGTGGGGCCGGCTTTCGCTGGAGCGCCCGCCGCAGCGGCAGGGCGTGCAGGACGAGCAGGCAGAAGAAGAGGAAACCGAATATGAAGAGCAATGAAGCCGCGCTGTACCAGTTCGACGCACAGATGCGTGAAAAATTCGGCGTGCTTTGCGGCGTGGACGAGGCGGGGCGCGGGCCGCTGTGCGGCCCGGTCTGCTGTGCGGCGGTGATCCTTGACCCGTCGGACCCGATCGAAGGCGTCAACGATTCCAAAAAGCTGACGGAAAAACGCCGGGAAGCTCTGTATGAGGAGATCACGCACCGCGCGCTGGCGTATAAGATCGTGTTCGTTTCCCCGCAGGAGATCGACGAGAAAAATATCCTGTGGGCGACCATGGGCGGTATGGCGCAGGCGGTGGCGGGGCTGGACCCGCAGCCCGGTTATGCCCTGATCGACGGGAACCGCTGCCCGCCGGAGCTTGCCGTTCCGGCCCAGGCGGTCGTCAAGGGGGACGCCACCAGCGCCAGCATCGCGGCCGCTTCGATCCTGGCCAAAGTCAGCCGGGACCGCTACATGCTGGAACTGGACCGGCAGTATCCGCAATACCAGTTGGCAAAACATAAGGGCTACCCCACGCGGCTGCACTATGAACTGATCGCCCAGTACGGCATCCAGCCGTTTTACCGCCGCAGCTTTTTGAAAAAGCAGGGGTATTGGCATGAAAAATGACCTGGGCCCCAAGGGGGAAGCCATTGCCGCCCAGTATTACCGCCGCCGCGGGTATGTGGTGCTGGGGCACAATTACCGCACCCGCATGGGTGAGCTGGACCTGATTTTGTACAAGGACGGCACGGTCGTTTTTGCCGAGGTCAAGACCCGCGGCGCACAGCGGCGGTATGAACCGGCGGAAGCGGTCGATGCGCACAAGCAGCGGCGTCTGCTGCTGGCGGCGCAGATGTATCTGGAAGGCAGCCCCTTTGCGGACGCGCCCATGCGTTTTGATGTGGTGGAAGTGACGCCTGCCGCCCATGGATGGCAGGTACACTGTATTTTGGACGCTTTCCAAAGCTGACAACAACATAAGAAAGGGTGGAGCGATATGCAGTATCGGAGTACCAGAGAGGACGGCCTGCGGGTCTCGGCCGCAGAAGCGATCGTGCGGGGCCTGGCGCCCCAAAGCGGCCTGTTCGTGCCGGAGTCTTTCCCAAAGGCGGACCTTGCGGGATGGAAGCACCTGTCCTACCCGGAACTGGCGCGGGAAGTCCTGGCGCTGTATCTGACGGACTACAGCCGGGAATTCCTGGACGGTGCAACGGCCCGGACCTACGGCGATGCCTTCGGCGGTAAGGCAGGGGCGACGGTCCCCGTACACGAGGGCCTGTACGCGCTGGAACTGTGGCACGGGCCTACCTGTGCCTTCAAGGACTATGCCCTGCAGCTTATGCCCCGGCTGCTGGTTGAAGCCAAGAAGATCCAGCACCGCACAGAGACCACGCGCATCCTGGTGGCGACTTCCGGCGACACCGGCAAGGCGGCGTTGGCCGGGTATGCGGACCTTGAAGGCGTCGAGATCCAGGTGTTCTACCCGAACGCCGGCACCAGCGAGATCCAGCGCCTGCAGATGGTGACGCAGACCGGGGAAAACGTGCAGGTGTACGCTGTGGAGGGAAACTTCGACGACGCGCAGACCGGCGTCAAGCGGGTATTTGCCGACGCTTCGGTGGCCGAAGAACTGGAAGCGCGGCAGATCCGCCTTTCCAGCGCGAACTCCATCAACTGGGGCCGTCTGGTTCCGCAGATCGTCTACTATTTCTACGCTTACTTCCGGTTGGTGGAGCAGGGGGCGGTCGAATGGGGCCGCCCGGTGGATTTCTGCGTGCCCACCGGCAACTTTGGGGATATTCTGGCCGGTTACTACGCCAAGCAGATGGGCCTGCCAGTACATAAGCTGGTCTGTGCGTCCAACCGGAACAATGTTCTGACGGATTTCATCCGCACCGGCACCTACGATGCACGCCGGGAGTTCTACCGGACTATTTCCCCGTCGATGGATATTCTGATCTCGTCCAATCTGGAACGCCTGCTGTACCACGTCAGCGGCAGCAGCGAGAAAGTTTCCGCCTGGATGGAGGAACTGGCGCGCACCGGGAAATATACGGTCGATGCCGAAACGCTGGCGGCGATCCAGGAAAGCTTTGCGGCCGGTTATGCCGGGGAAAAGGACTGCACGGAGGAGATCCGGGTCCGCTATGAGCAGGACGGCTACCTCTGTGACACCCACACCGCCGTGGCGTTCCGGGTGGCGAAAGCCTGCCGCAGCGACGCGCCGATGGTCGTGCTGTCCACCGCAAGCCCGTTCAAGTTCCCGCGCGATGTGCTGGCGGCATTGGGGGAGAACGTCCCGGCCGGGGACTTTGCGGCGATGGCCGCGCTGGAAGAAAAGACCGGCGCGCAGGCGCCACAGACCCTGCGGGAACTGGACCGCCAGCCGGTGCGCTTTACCCGCGTCATCACCCCGGCGCAGATCCGCGCCGAGGCGCTGCGCTGACCGGGATACCACACAACGTAAAGGAGCTCTATGGCAGTTTTTGTAATAGGGGATCTTCACCTCTCTTTGGGGACGGACAAGCCGATGGATGTGTTCCCCGGATGGGAAGGCTATCTGCCGAAACTGGAGCACAACTGGCGCACCCTGATCGGCCCGGAGGACACGGTGCTTTTGGCGGGCGATACCAGTTGGGCCATGAACCTGCCGGATACCAAAGCGGACTTCGCGTTTTTGCAGGGGCTGCCGGGGCAGAAATGGCTCCTGAAAGGCAACCATGATTACTGGTGGACGACGGCGCGCAAAATGCAGTCGTTCCTGATGGAAAACGGGTTCGATTCCCTTCATATCCTGCACAATAACGCCTGCCTCGTGGGGGACACCGCCCTGTGCGGCACCCGCGGCTGGCCGTTTGACGATGTGGCGGCCCAGGGCGAAAAGCTGATGGCTCGGGAGGCCGGACGCCTGCGCATGTCGCTGCAGGCGGGGCAGGGCGCGGCCCGGCGCATCGCCTTCCTGCATTACCCGCCGGTCTACCCCGGCGCTTCGGCAAAAGAGATCGTGGACGTTTTGAAAGAATACGCCGTGACGGAATGTTACTACGGGCATCTGCACGGGCGATCCATCCGCTTCGCCGTACAGGGCGAGGTGGAGGGCATCCAGTATAAGCTGATCTCGGCCGACGGCCTGGGGTTCTGCCCCTATAAGATCCAATAAAATGGCACCACCTGCCGCCCGGCAGGCGGTTTTGGGGAGAAATCCTCGGTTTTTCCCGTGTTTTGGGCGAAAAATGCGGCCCGGAAAGTGAAATTTTTCTAAATAGGGCTGGTATTTTTCGCAGGGACATGTTATAATTACTTGTATTTTTATGTACATCTATTTTTGGAGGAATTTATAAATGAACCTGATTTCCTGTGAAAAGCTCGAAAAGAGCATGGTTGAACTGCAGTTCTCTATCGACGCGGAGACCTTCAAATCCGCCGTTGGTGCCGCTTTCAAGCGTGAGGGCAAGAAGTACACGATCCCCGGTTTCCGCAAGGGCCATGCGCCCCGCGCGATGATCGAGAAGATGTACGGCAAGGACGTCTTCCACTACGACGCGGTCAACGATCTCTTCCCGGAGAACTACGAGGCCGCCGTTAAGGCTGCCGGCATCGAGGTCGTGGGCAGCCCGGCCCCGGAAGTCGTTTCCATGAACGAGGAAGACGGCGTTGTCCTGAAGGTCAAGGTGGCCGTCAAGCCCGAAGTGGAACTGGGCGAGTACACCGGTTTAACGGTGACCAAAGATGTCAAGACTGTGGATGAGGCGGACGTGGACGCCGAGATCAAGCGTATGCAGGAGCGCAACGGCCGCCTGCTGACCCGTGAGGGCGAAGCCCAGAACGGCGACACCGCGACCATCGACTTCGAGGGCTTTGTGGACGGCAAGGCGTTCGAGGGCGGCAAGGCTGAGCACTACGCGCTGGTGCTGGGCAGCGGTTCTTTCATCCCCGGCTTCGAGGAGCAGGTCGTGGGCCATAAGGCCGGTGACGAGTTCGATGTGAACGTCAAGTTCCCCGAACAGTACCAGGCTGAGGAGCTGGCTGGCAAGGACGCCACCTTCAAGATCAAGCTGCATGAAGTCCAGTACAAGGAACTGCCGGAGCTGGATGACGACTTTGCCAAGGACGTCAGCGAGTACGACACGCTGGAAGAACTGAAGAAGTCCATCCGTGACGGCATCGCCGCCAACAACGAGAAGCAGGCCGACCAGAAGGTCGAGAACGACCTGATCGACCAGGTGGTCAGCGGCATGAAGGCCGAGATCCCCGACGCTATGATTGAGGGCCGCATGGAAGAGCTGGTGCAGGACTTCCAGTACCGCATCTCCCAGCAGGGCCTCAAGCTGGACCAGTACCTGCAGTATATGGGCATGAACCGCGACCAGTTCAAGGAGCAGTTCCGTGAGCAGGCCGAGAAGCAGGTGAAGATGCGTCTGGCTATGGAAGCCATCGTCGCCAAGGAAAACATCGAGACCACCGATGAGGAACTCGAGGCCGAGATCAAGCGCATTGCCGACGCTTACCAGATGGAAGCGGACAAGGTCAAGAGCCTGATCGACACCGCCGCGGTCAAGAAGGATCTGGCCGTCAACAAGGCCATCGACCTGGTCAAGGAGAAGGCCAACGTCGTGACCGAAGCCCCCAAGGCCGAAAAGAAGCCCGCCAAGAAGACCACCCGCAAGTCCACCAAGAAGGCGGCGGAGCCCAAGGAAGAAAAGGCTGAAAAAGAAGAGAGCAAGGGCGAGTAATTCGCTGCTGCTTAAAAGCAAGGGATAACAAACAGGACCGGTACGGCGCGCGCAGGCCGCTGTATCGGTCCCTTTATCACAAATTTGATCGATTTTGATTATAAGGAGGGAACCCCTATGAGCCTTGTACCTTATGTTATCGAGCAGACTGCGCGCGGTGAGCGCAGCTACGATATTTTTTCCCGTTTGCTGAACGATCGTATCATCGTTCTGAGCGAGGATGTCAACCCCACCTCTGCCAGCCTGATCGTGGCGCAGCTTTTGTATCTGGAAGGGCAGGACCCGGAGAAAGATATCTATTTCTACATCAACAGCCCGGGCGGGTCCATTTCGGACGGCATGGCCATCCATGATACGATGAACTATATCAAATGCGACGTTTCCACCATCTGCATCGGTATGGCCGCTTCGATGGGCTCTTTCCTTCTGGCCAGCGGCGCGAAGGGCAAGCGGTTTGCGCTTCCCAACTCGGAGATCCTGATCCACCAGCCGCTGATCAGCGGCAACGGTATCTCCGGCCAGGCGACCGATATTCAGATCCATGCGAACCATATCATTCGCATCCGGGAGCGGATGAACCAGCTCTACAGCCAGTATACCGGCCAGCTGTTGGAAACGATCCAGAGGGATACCGATCGTGACAATTATATGACTGCACAGCAGGCGAAGGAATATGGTCTGATCGACGACATCCTCTATAAACATTGATTCGGAGGAAAACCATGGCAAATATCACGTCCGGAAAGGACGGAAAAGGGCGCGAGCTGATCTGCAGTTTCTGCGGGCGCTCCCAGAACGAGGTGGAGCAGCTTCTGATCGGTCCGGGTGTCAACATCTGCAAGGACTGCATCGATATGTGCTACCATGCGCTTTACAAGGACGCCGACCGGCCGCAGCCGCCCCGCGCGGGGGCTTCCCGCCGCCCGGGTCCGGGGCGCAGCGCAGGGCAGGCACGCTATGACGCCGACCCGCTGGAAAGCATCCGCATCCTGACCCCTGCCGAGATCAAGGCGGGCCTTGACCAGTATGTGATCGGTCAGGATGAAGCCAAAAAAGTGCTGGCGGTATCCGTCTACAACCATTATAAGCGGATCTTGTCCCGCCAGGAAAGCAACGTGGAACTGCAGAAGTCCAACGTCCTGATGCTGGGACCGTCCGGCACCGGCAAGACGCTGCTGGCCCAGACGCTGGCCAAGATGCTGAACGTCCCCTTTGCGATCGCGGACGCCACCACGCTGACCGAGGCTGGTTACGTGGGCGAAGATGTCGAGAACATCCTGCTCAAGCTGATCCAGGCGGCGGACTTCGACATCCCCAAAGCGGAAGTGGGCATCATTTACATCGACGAGATCGACAAGATCACCCGCAAGAGCGAGAATCCCTCCATCACGCGGGATGTCGGCGGTGAAGGCGTGCAGCAGGCGCTGCTGAAGATCGTGGAAGGCACGGTCAGCAACGTACCGCCCAACGGCGGCCGCAAGCATCCCCAGCAGGAGTTCATCCAGATCAACACCAAGAACATCCTGTTCATCTGCGGCGGTGCGTTCGATGGGCTGGAAAAGCTGATCCAGCGCCGCACGGACAATGCCTCGATGGGATTTGGCAGCCAGTTGCGCACCACGCTGGATAAGGACGAAACGCGCCAGAAACTGCTGAGCCAGGTGGAACCTGACGACCTGGTGAAGTTCGGCCTGATCCCGGAACTCATCGGCCGTCTGCCGGTGGTGACGGTCCTCGACCCGCTGGACGAGGACGCGCTGGTGCGGGTCCTGACGGAACCCAAGAACAGCATCGTGCGTCAGTATAAAGAACTGCTGCATCTGGACAATGCGGAACTGGTCTTTACCGACGCCGCGCTGCATGCGATCGCCAAAAAGACCGCGGAACGCAAGAGCGGCGCCCGCGGGCTGCGCAGCGTCGTGGAGTCACTGCTGATCCCGATCATGTACGATATCCCTTCGGACGCGACGATCACCCGGGTGACGATCGACGCCGATACGGTGGAAGGCGCCGCGCCCCACATCGAACACGGCATGATGCGCCCGCGCTACAAGAGCATTGCCGCTCAACCATAACGATAAAAAGTGCAGACAGGGAACTGTCTGCACTTTTTCTGTAAAGCGGCCATACTTTACGAAAGGCGGCCCCATCCCCGGAAAATCGGGCAATAGAGACTGCAAAAAGGCGGGGGCTGGCCCATATATGGCGTATCCAGACGATTTTTATCGGATAGATGGTAGAAAATGCTTGTTTCTTTGGGGCAAATCGTTTATAATATAGTGTATGCCTGTGACTGCGCCAGATAGAGGGGGCGCGGCAGGAAATGATTCTGAATAGGGGGAACTATCATTGGCTGATTACTTTGCGATGGACCGTGCCGCGCTGACCGCTGAAAAGGCGAAGTTGGAAGCGGAGTACAAAAAGTTTCAGGGCATGGGCCTGAACCTGAACATGGCGCGCGGCAAACCCGGCCCGCACCAGATGGATCTGGCGATGGACCTTTTGAAGATGAGCGACTACACGACCGGCGACGGCGTGGACGCCCGCAACTACGGCAACCTGGAAGGGCTGTATGAGGCGCGCGTTCTGTTTGCGGATGTGATGGGCGTCAAGCCGGAAGAAGTGTTTGTGGGCGGCAACTCCAGCCTGCAGCTTATGTACAGCCTGATGTCGATCGGTTATATGTTCGGCTACCCGGAATCTCCGTGCCCCTGGTCCCAGGTGGAAAAGCGGAAGTTCCTGTGCCCGGTGCCCGGCTATGACCGCCACTTTGCCATCACCGAAGAGATGGGCTTTGAGATGATCAACATCCCCATGCGGGAAGATGGCCCGGATATGGACATGATTGAAAAGCTGGTGGCCGAGGATGATACCATCAAGGGTATCTGGTGCGTGCCCCAGTATTCAAACCCCGATGGCTATACCTACAGCGCCGAAACGGTGCGCCGTTTTGCGGCCATGAAGACCGCGGCCCCGGATTTCAAGATCTTCTGGGATGAAGCGTACATCGTCCACCACCTGACCGATGAGATCATCGAGAACCCGCCGCTGCTCAACGAGTGCAAGAAGTACGGCACCGAGAACCGCGCTTTCATGTTCACCTCGACCAGCAAGATCACCTTCCCGGGCGCCGGTGTTTCGGCCTTTGCCTGCAGCGAAGCGTCCATGAAGTACCTCTGCAAGCGGTTCGAAACGATGATCATCAGCTACGACAAGATGAACCAGCTTCGTCATGTCCGCTTCCTGAAGGACAAGGCGGGCGTCCTGGCCCACATGGCCAAGCACCGCCGCCGTCTGGTGCCCTGCTTCGATGCGGTCAAGACCACCTTTGCCCAGCAGCTGGGCCCCTGCGGTGATATTGCCCACTGGACCAACCCCAAGGGCGGCTACTTCATCAGCCTGTACGTCATGCCCGGTTGTGCCAAGCGTGTGGCCCAGCTCTGCAAGGAGTGCGGCCTGACGCTGACCGGCGCTGGCGCTGCCTACCCCTACCACAAGGACCCTGACGATTCGCACCTGCGCATCGCGCCCACTTACCCGAGCCTTGACGAGGTCGAAACCGCTTCGGCGCTGCTGTGCGTCTGCGTGCGGCTGGCCGTTGTGGAAAAACTGCTGGCGGACCAGCAGTAACCTTTGCATTCTGCCCGACGGTTCGGGCGTATTTTGGAGGTTTCTATGAACAAGAGAGGGAAGTCGTGGCCGTTGTTCGTTGTGGCCCTTCTGATCGTCGTATTTTCCCTTACGGCCGTATTCGGCGTCAGCTATCAGTACGGCGATACTAAGAACGTCTATCTGAAAGGCGCTTCTGACATCCGCTTCGGTATCGACATTCGCGGCGGCGTGGACGTGACGTTCATGCCGGACGGCGATGTGGACGCCACGCCGGAACAGATGACGGCCGCGCAGACCGTTATCGAAGACCGTCTGGTGGGCCTTGGCATCACCGACTATGAAAGCTATGTAGACAGCAACAAGGACCGAATCATCGTCCGTTTCCCCTGGAAGACCGGGGAGGAGGACTTCGACCCCCAGACGGCTATTGAGGAGATCGGCACCACCGCCCAGATGGTCTTCCGCAAGGGCGATACCGCGGACGGGGAACAGATCCTTTCCGGCGAGGACGTGACCTCGGCCAACGCGGCTTACAGCGAGACGGAGGGCTGGGTCGTCCAGCTTCACTTCAGCAGCGAGGGCGCGCAGGCTTTTGCCGATGCGACCACCGAATTGGCGGCCAACGGCGGCACGATCTCCATCTGGCTGGATGACAAGAACATCTCCACGGCGACCGTGGAAAGCGCCATCACGGGCGGCGAAGCGATCATCCGCGGCAACTTCGACCAGGAGAGCGCCGCCACGCTGGCCAATCAGATCAATTCCGGTGCCCTGCCGTTCGCGCTTTCTGCGGAAAGCTATTCCACCATCAGCCCGACGCTGGGCACCCAAAGCCTGGAAGTCATGACCCTGGCGGGCGTCGTGGCCTTTGCGCTGGTGGCGCTGCTGATGATCGTGCGCTACCGTCTGCCCGGTACGATCGCTTCGATCTCCCTGCTGGGCCAGGTCTGCGCCACGCTGGCGATCGTTTCCGGCTATTTCAGCATTTTCCCGGGCTCTACGCTGACCCTGCCCGGTATCGCGGGTATCATCCTCGGTATCGGCATGGGCGTTGATGCCAATGTTATCACGGCGGAACGCATCAAGGAAGAACTTGCCAAGAACAAAACGCTGGATGGCGCGGTCAAGAACGGCTTCAAGCTGGGCCTGTCCCCGATCATTGACGGCAACGTGACGGTCGTGATCGTCGCGGCGATCCTGATGGGCGCCTTTGGCCCCACGGACGGCTTCTGGGCCAAGGTGTTCAGCCCGATCTTCTTCTGGTTTGGACCCTCTACGGCGGGCACGATCTATTCCTTCGGCTTCACCTTGCTGACCAGCGTGTTGCTGAACTTTGTGTTCGGCGTGTGGGCAACGCGCGTCATGATCCGCGGCGCCATCCACTGCAAGGCGCTGCGCAATCCCTGGCTGTACGGCGGCAAAAAAGAGGGCGGCGCGGTGTACAAGACCCCGTCGATCGACTTTGTCGGCAACCGCAAGAAGTTCTACGCCTTCACGGGCTGCATCATCGCCGCGATCCTGGCGTTCAGCTGCGTGTTCGGTGTGAGCATGGATATTGAGTTCAAGGGCGGCTCGATGATCACGCTGGCCTATGAGGGCGACGCGGATCTGACTGCGCTTGAAACGACCGTTGAGGAATCGCTGGGCCAGAAGAACCTGACGCTGCAGACAGGCGCGGATATTTCCGGCGCACAGACGCTGACCATCACCCTGCCGGGCACCAGCACCCTCACCACCGAGCAGTTGGATGCCCTGCTGACTACGCTGAACGAACAGTACCCCGATAACCAGTTCGCCCAGAGCGAAGTCAGCAATGTGGATGCGACCATCGGCAACGAGTTCCTGCTCAAGAGCGTGGTGGCGCTGGTGGCGGCCTGCGTGCTGATCCTGCTGTATGTGGCCTACCGCTTCCGCCGTATCGGCGGCTGGCGCGCCGGCGTTACCGCCGTGGTGGCCCTTATGCACGACCTGCTGATCATCTTCGGCGCGTTCGTGGTGCTGCAGATCCCGCTAAACGGCAACTTCATCGCAGCCATGCTGACGATCCTCGGCTATTCCATCAACGATACCGTGGTCATCTATGACCGTATCCGCGAGAACAGCGCGCTGTTCGGCAAGCGGCAGATGAACCTGAAAGAACTGGTCAACCTGTCGGTCAACCAGAGCTTCTCCCGTTCGATCATGACTTCCGTCACCACCTGCCTTGCCCTGGGCGTGGTCTGCGTGGTGTCGGTGGTGTATCGCCTGGACAGCATCTACACCTTTGCGCTGCCGCTGCTGTTCGGTCTGTTCAGCGGCGTGTACGGCACCATCTGCATCGCCACGACGCTCTGGTACGACTGGAAAACGCACGGGAAGAAGCTGCCCGACAAAAAGAAAGCCTGACGTTTTTACGAGGAGGAAGTTTCTATGAAATGCCCATACTGCGGCGAAGTAGACTCCAAAGTCATTGATTCGCGCCCGACCGAGGACGGCGAAAAGATCCGCCGCCGCCGGGAGTGCCTGCACTGCAAAAAGCGCTTTACCACGTATGAGATCGTGGAGACGGTTCCTCTGATGGTCATTAAAAAGGATCATTCCAGAGAGGTGTTCGACCGCCAAAAGCTGCTCAACGGTATGCTGCGCGCCTGTGAAAAGCGCCCGGTCAGTTACCAGCAGTTGGATGAGGCCGTCGGCCGCATCGAACAGCAGCTTCTCAACTCCTATGACCGCGAAGTCACGTCGATCCACATTGGGGATCTGGCGATGCAGGAGTTGAAGAAGATGGACGACGTGGCCTATGTCCGCTTTGCATCGGTCTACCGCCAGTTCAGCGACGTCAATACCTTTATGGAAGAATTGAAAGATATGCTGGGCAACCGCTCAAAGCCGTCCGAAAAATGATTGCCGGATCTGCCGGGTCTGTTCGCGGGCCCGCGCAGCTTCCACAGAAAGGTCGGCACGGTTGTCGGCGGTGGCATAATGCGGCAGCGTGGCAAGGGTCTGGTTGAGCTGATCGACCAGACTGCGCCGGATCATCAGCAGCCAGAGGGAGCTGGCCTGCTGTGCGTAGTTCGCTGCATCGCGGAAGGCGGCTTCCGCCTGTGTAAACTCTCCCTGTTCCATGCAGGCGCAGGCGGCGGTGAGCTTCTGGTTCAACCGCTGTGTGCTGGTGTCCATGTAGACGCCCGCGCTGAACACGGCGGCCAGAAGCAGCAGCAACAGCCCTGCCGCGTACCAGTTTCGTCTCATAATGGTTCCTTTCAGGACCGCCCGAAATGGGCGGTCCTTTTTTGTACCAGCAGTGTTTCTTTTCCGTTAGAGAGAAGAAGCAGGACCTGCCGCCGTGCAAGCCGCCGTTCTTTCAGCAGGGTGTCCACCCATTGTTCGTCCAGATGCAGGGCGGCCAGGTTTTCCCGGAAAAGCGCGTCGTCCACCAGAAGGGGCAACATGGGGGCGGAACCTTCCGCCGGTTTGCGGGTGGCGGTGCTGATATGGCCGTTGGGTTCGACCACTGCCCACAGAACGTCGGCGGGGGAAAAGATATCCTTGCCGCGCAGTGCTTCGAGCAGATCCCCGGCTGTGATGCGCAACTGGGGTAGGGCAGACTGGATGATCTCCCCGTTGCGGATGACGGTGACTGGCTTGCCGAACAGCAGACGGGCATAGGCCGGGTTCAGGCAGGCAAGGGTCGAGCTGAAAATCTCCAGCACCGTCAGAAGCAGGATCAGTGCAAGGCTTGAAAAAAGCGGCAGGTCCGGCTCGTCGATGCAGATGGAAGCGACGTTGGAGACCATCAGCGTTGTTACCAGTTCCGATGGCTGCAGTTCCCCCAACTGACGTTTGCCCATCAGGCGCAGCGCGGCGACCACCGCAATGTAGACTGCCACCGTGCGAAAAAGAGCAGAGATCATGAGCGGTTCCTCCTCATATTTGGGACGTTTCTGGCAAGACTAAGAGGGTAACAGAATGAGAGGAAAAGCCTATGCAGGATATGAAGATCAGTCGGTCCCTGGCGGAAAACCTTCGCTATGTAAGAGAAAGTTTTGGTTCCTCCGGGGACTTCTATGCAAAGGAACTGACGATAAGCGGCGTGCCCTGTGCGATCGTGATGTTCACGGGCCTTTCATCGCCCGAAAAGCTCTGCCACCTTGCGCTGGACCTGCTGGACCACGACCTGTTTTTCCCAGACGGCAGCGACGGTCTGTGCGACTATCTGCTCAGCCAGAGCCGCGTGCCGTCGGAACCGAAGCCGGTCTGGGACTGGGAATCCTTTATAGAAATGATCAGCAACGGTATGACGCTGCTGTTGATCGACGGCTGCGACCGGGCGGTGGTTTTCTCTACGCAGGAAATGCCGCAGCGATCGGTGAGTACCCCCACCGGGGAAGGCAATATGCGCGGCTCGCAGGAAGCGTTTACGGAACTGCTGCGCAACAATCTGTCGCTGCTGCGGCGGCAGTTCCGCTCCGGCACGCTGGTGGCAGAGATCGCAACGTCCAAGACGCGCGCCAAGACGGAATACTGCCTTTGCTACGACCGCGCGCTGGCCCCCAAGGAGACCGTGGACGCATTGCGCGCCCGGCTGGCGGAAGTGGAACTGCCGGTGTTGCTGGACAGCGCGTACTTTGCCTCTTTCCTGAAGCAGGACAAACTGAACCTGTTCCCGGCCGCTGCCTACACCGAACGTCCGGCCACAGCCTGCGCCCGCCTGTGTGAAGGAAAGGCCGTTGTGCTGGTTTCCGGCTGCCCCTATGCGCTGATCGTGCCCAGCTTTTTTGCCGAACATTTCGAAAGTCTGGACGACTATGCCTCCGGGGCGGTCTTTTCCGGCCTGATCCGGTTGTTAAAGTATCTGGCGTTTTTGCTGGCTGTGTTCGGCCCCGGCTTCTATGTGATGGCGGTCGCCTTTGCGCCGGAGATTATCCCCATCCGGCTTTTGACAACGCTCGCACAGGCGGAACGCGCCACACCGCTGCCGCCCATGCTGGAGATGCTGGGCGTCACCCTGTTGTTGGAGATCGTGCGTGAAGCGGGGCTGCGGGCGCCCCAGTCCATCGGCCATACCGTCAGCCTGGTGGGGGCGCTGATCTTGGGGGAGACCGCAGTCTCCGCCGGCATCGTCAGCATCCCGGTGCTGACGATGGCGGCCGCCGCGACCGTCGCAACGCTGGCGGTCCCGTCGCTTTATGAACAGACCATCATCTTCCGCTTTGGGGTGATCTTGCTGACCGGCTGTTTCGGTGTGCCGGGGATGGCCTGTTCAGCGCTGATCATTCTGGCTATGGCCTGCGGCAGCGAACCTTTCGGGTACGATTATCTCTATCCGCTGATGCCCTTGAGCCGCAAGACATGGCGCGACGGGTTCGTGCGCAGTATATGGTCGCGGCTCGCCAAACCGGGGGAGGTGATCGGGCACGATGAAACGTGACTGCCCAAGCCTGTTGGCGGCGCTGACCGTGAGCTTGCTGGTCAACGCCTTTCTGCATACACAGAGCGCCTACTGGCCCCGGGCAGGCGCGGCGGCTGCGCTGATCTGTGTGCCGGTCCTGGCCGGGGTGGGGTACCTGTTTTCGGTCGCCTGGCGGTGCGGCCCCAGCCCGCTGGCGCGGCTGGGGTTTACGGCGCTGCTGCTCTGTCTGTCGGTTCTGGAACTTCTGCGCTTTTGGCAGATGGTGCGGCGTTTATACCCCGGAACTGCGTCCCTGACGGTGGTTTGTCTGATGCTGTTGCTGCCGGTCCTGTATCTGCGCCGGGTATCCTCATTGTCGCAGACGGCGCATGTGGTGCTCTGCCTACTGGTGCTGGGCACCGGGTTCCTGTTGTTGACGGTTTTGCCGCTTCTGCATTTTACGAATTTACAGGCAGTCCCGCTGCAGGCGGATGATTATAAGGTGGCGGCTCAGGCGCAGCTGGTCCTGTACCCGGAGTATTTGCTGCCCGCCGTGTGGCCGAAGGAGCGGCAGGGGCCGCGCTGCCCGCGGCTGCAGCTGGCGGCGATCGCGATCTGGTTTGATGTGGGGCTTCATCTGGTGCTGGAACTTTTTTACGGCGCCGCGATGCCGGATCGTATGGACCCGATCCATGCGGTGGCGCGCAGCGGTGCGCTGTCGATCTTTAACCGGCTGGAAAGCGTGCAGTTGATCCTCTGGATCATGGCCCTTACGCTGAAACTGGCGTTGTATCTGTACGCCATGTCCCTGCTGCTCAGGCACAGCCGCCAAAGTGAAACATCGGTGCGGCTGGCGCATTTCCCGCTGTATTTTGGCGGGCTGTGGCTGTTGTGCCTGCTGTTTCGCAGGACCGATCTGGAGCAGGCGGCGGGGGTCCTCAATGCGGCCACTTGGCTGTTTGCGCTGCTGGTGGGGATGGGAGGTGCTGCCGTATGGCTTTGCCGAAAAATAAAGCGTGGCTGCTGAAGGGGTGTTTGCTGGTGAGTCTGGTATTGAGCGGCTGCGGCGGGCAGGCGCTTTCGGAACGGGAGATCGTGCGCGGCGTCTTTTTTGCCGGGAAGGACGGCGGGTATTCCGCCTGCCTGGTGCTGGCCGATCAGGAAGCGGAATCAAATGCCGATACAGAGCATAAGATCGCGGCGGGGCAGGGCCAGACCCCGGCGCAGGCATTGCAGCGCGCCGAAGAAAGCCTGTACGGGGACGTCTATTATGGGCTGCTGGATCTGGCAGTCCTGCCAGCCGATTCCTCATGGCAGACGGCGCAGGAGATCGGCACGCTGCTGTATGAGAACGCACAGCCCGCCCCGGAACTTGCGGTGTTTCTGCTGGGTGAAGAACCCGTCAAAAGCTGGGCGGAAGAGGGCAGCACGATATACCGCCGCCTGAAAGCGGTCGAGCAGACCGCGCAGGTGCATTGCGGCCTGCAACGGCTTTTTACAAGCAGTGATATCTGCGCGCTCCCGGCGCTTTCGGATGGTGCGGCGTATGATTTCGTGCTGCTGCCGCAGAATGGCGACGCGGTCCGCAGCAGCGGTATGACGGCCCAGCTGGCGGCCGTACTTTGCGGCCAGACGACGCGGATGGAAGGGACGTTTGCCTTTGGTGCGGGCCGCTGCCGGGCACGGGCGCAGGTCACGATGGAAGGCGACCAGGTACGGCTGCACCTGCGGGATGCGGAATTCCAGAGTCTGGACCCCGGCATGCAGGACATCGAAGCGGCGTTCTGCGGGGAACTGCAGCAGGCGTTCACGGAGTTGTGCCGCCAGGTGCAGGCGACCGGAACCGACCCGTTTTCTTTCCGCATATGGCAGTTCAGCACCTACGGAACGAACGCGGTGCCAGCGGAACCCGTATTGGACATTCTGATCGAGTAACACAAAAGCGCCCTGCCGGAAAACGGCAGGGCGCTTTGTGCTGTAGAATGTTAAGAAAGCGTAGAGGGACGGGAAATATAGATCAGGTTGGTGTCTGCGATGAAGGTCTGGAAATTGTACAGGATCAAAACCTCATCATAGCCTTCCTTTTCGATCGTGGAATCCAGCCCGTATTTGAAATTGCGGAAGTCCACGACGCCGATCTTGGCGTAATTCTCGGTCAGGTAGGGGATAAAGCTGTTGGCGTAGCTGTCCTTCACCACCAGAATACTGCCGGTGCCGTTGCCCTCAATGACGGAATAGCCATTGTTGCCGTCCAGGAAAGCGGCGTACATATCCCGCGTTTGGAACTTGTCGGTATTGATGAGGCTTTCGGTGGTCTGGGGCTCATACTGCGCTTCGCCGGTGATCTGGTAGATCGTCATGGGATTTTCAAAGGGATAGTAGGTGATAGTGTCGTTCTCCACGTTCCACAGGCGGGTGGCGGAGTAGTGGGTGCCCTGGAAATCGTTGACCGTGACGGGTTCCATGGTGCTGCGGTCAAAGGGCGTCAGGCCCTTCAGGGCGCAGAACTGTTCATAGGCGCGGTACGCGCCGTTGGGGGTCCAGTGATGGTCGGTTTTGAAATAGAGGTATTCGTCCTTATAGGATGTGAAGGTGTCCCGCAGATCCAGCACCGCGGCGTTTTCCCCGACGCGGGCAAAGATCTGGTCCAGCATGGCGTTCTCGTCGATCATCGGCGCGCCAACGGGCAGCTCTTCGGGATAGATCACACTGGCGGACGGGGCCAGCAGGAACGTGACCTTGCCGGGGTACTGGGCGGCAAAGTTGGCAACCGCTTCGATGTTTTTGTCCATCTGCGCCTGGGTAGACTCCGGGACCGTGAAAAGCTTCGTGAACATCCAGTGGTCCTTGCCCAGCAGGATGCCGCCCTCTTCTACTTTCTGGAATGCGATCTCGTCCACCGCGCGCTGGGTGTTGATCCAGCCGTCGCGCAAAAGGAACTGGTCCTGCATCCAGGTGGAAAAGGCGCTCTGCCAACTGCCGTCCAGCAGGTCTTCCAGCCGGAAAGCGGGGAACTGGGCCGCGCGGCGGTTTTCCAGTTCAATCTGGGTGCGTTTGGGCCAGAAGATGTTGAGCAGCGTGATCCCGGCAAGAAGAAGCACACCCAGGCACAGCAGCGGATAGAAGGTGTGCCGCCCGGCTTTGCGGTAAACAACTTTATTTGTCATAGGCAAATCCCTTCCTTCCGTATCAGAAATTGGCGTAGAGCGCCGTGGAGTTGGTTGCGGCGACGACATAGGCGATACACAACAGGCTGAGCAGCAGGAACAGTACCACCTTCAGCGGTGTGCAGCGGCTGATTTTCTGCCACAGCCGCCGGGGCAATGCCGACGCGCAAAGGCAGCCCAGCACCAGCAGCACGCCATAGTTGCGCAGGTAATAGACCGGGGAGATGCCGCCCTGGGGCAGGAACAGCTTTTGCATCAGCAGGCCGAGCGGCGCGCCGGGCTGATTGGCGGTGAAGATGCCCCAGCCCAGGACCACGAGGAACAGGGTGTACAGGTGGGGCCATACACGGCCCTTTTTCAGATACTTGAGCAGGAAAAGCTTTTCTATCGTCAACAGCACAAAGTAGTAAAGGCCCCAGCAGATAAAGTTCCAACTGGCGCCGTGCCAGATCCCGGTGGCGGCCCAGACGACCAGCATGTTGAACAACTGGCGGGCCTGGCCCTTACGGTTGCCGCCCAGCGGAATATAAATGTAGTCCCGGAACCAGCCGGAAAGCGAGATATGCCAGCGCCGCCAGAATTCTGTGATGCTGCGCGAAATGTACGGCAAATCAAAGTTGGGCGCACAGTCAAAGCCGAGCAGGGCGGCCAGGCCGTTGCTCATTTCGCTGTAACCGGCAAAGTCAAAATAGAGCTGCAAAGAGTACGCCAGGATTCCCAGCCAGGCCAGCGGGGTGGAAACATTGGCCAGCCCCACACCGCCGCTGCCGATGATATCGGTCCAAAGCGCGCCGATGGAATCCGCCAGCAGGACCTTTTTGGCAAGGCCAAAGACGAACAGTTCCACACCGCGCTCCATCAGCGGCAGGTCGCAGCGTTTGGCGGTGTTGTGGAGCTGCGGCGCCATATCGCGGTATTTGATGATCGGGCCGACGATCAGCTGCGGGAAGAACAGCACATAGCTGGCAAAGGTGATGGGGTTCTTTTCCGCCGTTACTTTGCCGGTATAGACGTCGACCTCGTAGCTGATGATCTTGAAAATGTAGTAGCTGATGCCAAGGGGGAGCACGTCGCCGATCGAAAGTTCCGCCAGCCCGAAGTTCCCGATCTGATTGATTGTGTCGATCAGGAAGTTGGCATATTTGAAGTAGACAAGAACGCCGAGGTTTACGAGCACGGCCACGACCGGCAGAAAGGCTTTCAGCTTATCGCGGGCGGCCGACGCCAGCAGGCCCCACAGATAGTTGAACAGGACAAGGCACAGGATCAGCGGCAGGAAGGCCGTCCCGGTCCAGCAGTAAAACACAAGGCTTTCCAGCAGCAGGACGGCATTTTTGGCCCGCCCCGGCACCAGGTAATACAGCAGCAGGGACAGCGGCAGAAAACAGAACAGAAAGACTACGCTGTTAAAGACCATGGGGGGACTCCTTCGTTTTTGTAAACAAGCAGGCCGTTACCGGCGGGGGTAGCGGCCTGTGCAGGGGTGTTTATGCAGGAAGGATCAGAAATTCAACGCCGTTTCCAGCGCGGTGTCGATGGCGCTGTAGTCGCCGCCGATGCTGGCGATCACGATGGCCACATAGTTACCGTTGGTCACGATGCGCGCGTCCTTCGCCATGGCGATCTTGTCCGCAAATTCAGCGTACATATCGTTGGCGCTCAGGCTTTCCTTATAAGCCTGCAGCTCGGCTTCCACATCCGCGGCCTTGCCGTCCTTGGCCTGCGCCACGAATACCAGCCCGCAGTCGGCCTGGTCGTTGGTCACGTCGCCTTTGTAGGCCACCAGGTTGTCCATCGTCAGCATCAGTTCGTTCTCGACCGAGAAATCGTCCAGCGCGCGGGGATTGGCGATGGGGTTCACCGCTTCCAGCGCAGAAACGGCGCTTTCCAGGTTGGCAGTCTGGGCTTCCTCACCGGCGGTGCTTTCAGAGGCCGATTCGGAAGAAGCCTCCGAGGAAGTTTCTTCGCTGCTGGAAGCAGGCTCGGAGACCGAGGAAGACGTGCTGTCGGAAGCGGTGGAAGAAGACTGGCTGTTGGAATTGGTGCAGCCGGCCAGCAGGATAGAAGCGCACAGAATGATAGGCAGTAATTTTTTCATGGAAAAAACTCCTTTGATCTGAATAATAGTAAAGGGCATATGCCGGCAGAAGCCTGCCGGGCTGCCGGATCGGAATATAGTATTAGGATACACTATTTGGACGGCTTTTTCAACCCGTTTTGGTCGAATCCTGCGCTGTAAAACGCAGAAAGAATTGTAAATTTTCTTCCCTTGACAAATCTCCTGCCCATGCCGTACACTCCTAAGGTATAAGACGGCAGGGAGGAATCGGAAATGCGGGGGACGAAAGCACAGGAGATCGCGCGGACGGGGCTGCTGTTTGCGCTGGCGATCGCACTGTCCTGGCTGGAATCCTGCATTACGCCCATGCTGGGGCTGATGCCCGCGCTGAAACTGGGGCTTGCCAACATCGTGGTGATGTATGCGCTGCTGTTCCTGCCGGTGCGCACAGCCTGGGCGCTGGTCGCCCTGAAAGCACTGTTCGCGCTGCTCACCCGCGGCGTCACGGCCGGGTTCCTGTCGGCGTGCGGGGGAACGCTGTCCCTGCTGGTGCTGCTGGCGCTCCTGTACGTGCCTTTTTCGGTCAGCGGGTATATATTCTGCGTGAGCGGCGCGCTGGCCCATAACCTGGGGCAACTGGTGGGGGCTTCCTGGATCTTGTCCAGTTCAATGGCGCTGGCGTATGCGCCTGTTCTGCTGGTGGCGGGCGTTTTAGTGGGGGCTTTGAGCTGCCTGCTGACGCGGGCGCTGTTTGCGGCGCTGCCGCAGAAAGACCGGGCGCCGCGGCGGAAAAACGATCCATTCAGAAAATAAGAATCTTTCTTAAAATATTTGAAATTGTCCTTGACATTTTGAAAAATATGGACTATAATAGGCACAAAGACACAGGAATGCGTCTTAGGAGCAATGATAATAACAGGAGGCTATTACTATGACGAAATATGTTTGCACCGTCTGCGGCTACATCGCCGAAGGTTCCATCCCTGAGTACTGCCCGGTCTGCAAGGCCCCGGCTTCCAAGTTCATCGAAAAGAAGGACAACACCTATGTGACCGAGCACGTGGTCGGCATTGCCAAGGACGCCCCGGAAGAGATCCTGCAGGGTCTGCGCGAGAACTTCAACGGCGAGTGCAGCGAAGTTGGCATGTACCTGGCCATGAGCCGCGTGGCTGACCGCGAGGGCTACCCCGAGATCGCCGAAGCCTGGAAGCGTTACGCCTTTGAGGAAGCCGAGCATGCTTCCAAGTTTGCGGAACTGCTGGGTGAAGTCCTGACCGACAGCACCAAGAAGAACCTGCAGATGCGTGTGGACGCCGAGTGCGGCGCCTGCGCCGGCAAGATGGACATCGCCAAGAAGGCGAAGGAACTCGGCCTGGATGCCATCCATGACACCGTGCATGAAATGGCGAAGGACGAGGCCCGTCATGGCCGCGGCATGCAGGGCCTGCTGGACCGCTACTTCAAATAATTACTCCCAAAGGCACGATGCGGGCCGGAGCGGTAGCTCCGGCCCCTTTGCTATCCCTGTTCGGTGCCGCGGCAGGCAAAAAAGCGGCCCTGTTTGTCGCAGGCGGCGTAAAACACTTCGCTGCGCTGCCCGATCCCGGCTTTGTGTAACTGTTCCTGCAGCCAATGCATATCGCGTCCCGCGTCTTTCAGGTTGTCCTCCATCAGCCGGCCGTCCAGTATCAGGTCGTACCAGGCGCTGGTTGGCTCCGGCTGCACGCCCAGGTCGGCGGGGGTGGCGGGCCGGGCGCCGCTTTTGGGCAGGAAGCTGATCTGGCCGTTGTTTTCCAGGATTGCGGTCTCGATCTCGTGGGGGTCAAAATACCCGGCGATCCGTGCCTGACCAAGGAACTCATTGAGGTCGATGGACGCGCGCCGCAGGTTCGCTTTGGAGATCACGCCGTTTTTCATCAGGATCATCGAACGCCCGCTCCAGAACGTGCGCATGGCGACGCTTTTGCAGGCGCTGCATTCCACCGCGCGCGTTACCACGCCATAGATGATCAGCGCCGTAAACGGCCGGTACCAGGATTCCAGGTTGGTGGCCATCTCGGCCGCGATGGAACCCACTGTGACGGCGTTCAGGTAGTCGAAGGGGCTCATCTGTGCAATCTGCCGTTTCCCGCTCAGGCGGGTAAAGGCAAACATGCTGCCCAGCGATAAAAGGCTGGTCAGCGCGACCTGCCCGATTTCCTGCAAGATTTGCTGCATACTTCCGCCTCCTGTACGGCTTATTTTGGGCAGACCTCTAACAGTTTATCCCACCCTCTTGCACTTTTTGCAAGAAAAAGTTACAATAAATACTACCTTATCAATGGGAGAAGGGGGTGGCCGAGATGCGCTGGTTGTTCATCATCAACCCGACCGCCGGAAAGGTCGATGCCAGCGTCAGCCTGATGCCGCGCATCCGCGCGGCGGCGGCGCGCGCCGGGATCGAACCGTCCATCGTTGTGACGCGCCACGCAGGGCACGCCAGAGAGATCACGGCGGCCTGTGCCGAAAGCGGGGAAGAGGTCCGCGTTTACGCCTGCGGCGGGGACGGGACCATGAACGAAGTGTTGCAGGCGGCAGCCGGGAAAGAACGGGTCGCCGTCGGCTGCATCCCCTGCGGCAGCGGGAACGACTATGTGCGCAACTTCGGCACCCAGGCGGATTTTTTGAATCTGGACGCGCAGTTCGTGGCTGAATGCCGCCAGGCTGACCTGATCCGCACGCCGCAGGGGTACGGTATCGATATCTACGCCGCCGGGATCGACGCACAGGTGGCCAACGGCATCGCCAAATGGCGCCGCGTGCCGCTGTGCGGCGGTACGACGGCCTACACGCTTTCCATTTTGGAAGCGGCGTGCAGCACCTTCCGCCACCGGCTGCGTATCCAGACGGATCAGGGCGAGATGGAAGGCATATACATGATGCTGGCGGTATGCAACGCGCAGATGTACGGCGGCGGCTACTGCGCCGCCCCCTACGCCAGCATGGACGACGGCCTGCTGGACGTGGTGCTGCTCAAGCCGGTGCCGCGGCTGAAACTGGCCGGCCTGCTGAAGGGGTACCGCCAGGGGCGTCATCTGGCCCCGGACGGCACGGTGGAAGCGCCGTTCCGCCCGTATATGACGTTTTTGCGCACCAGTCAGATCGACATCCGGGTGCTGGATGAAAAGCCGCTGATCGCCACGCTGGACGGGGAATGTTCCCCGCAGATGCATCTGCACGCGGAGGTGGCGCGGCGCGGCGTCCGTATCCTGCTGCCGCCGGAACTTGCACGAAACACACCTGTATTGCAGGTTATGGGAGAGTAAATATGTCTGAAAAAGTTAAGGTTAAAATCGCCCGCAATGTGGTCCACATTCCGGCCATCGCATTGCGCGGGCTGGTGGTTTTCCCCAACAATGTGGTCCACTTTGAGGTGGGACGGCCCAAGTCCATCGCGGCCATCGAGACCGCCATGCGCGGCAACGGCAGCGTTTTCCTTGTTGCGCAGCGGGAGATGGACGTGGAGGAACCCGCCCTGCGGGATCTGTACTCCTATGGCGTGATCGCGGAGATCAAGCAGGTGCTGCGCGTTTCCGAGGATCTGGTCAAGGTGCTGGTCGAGGGTAAGACCCGCGCCCGGCTGCTGGAACTCAACGACGGGGAAAAGTATCTGCAGGCGACGGTCCGCCCGGTCCCGGTGCGCGGGATCGGGGCTGATAAGCGCACCCAGACGGAGGCATTGGTCCGCAGCCTGAAGGAATGTTTTGAAAACTACCTGTCCTACAGCCCGCAGATCTCCAAGGACGTGGTGTACAATATCGTCACTTCCTCCAGCCCGCTGTACCTCAGCGAATATATGCCGGCCAACCTGCTGATGAAGTATTCGGATAAGCAGGCCATCCTCAATGAGTCCACGCTACTGGGGCGGCTGGAAAAGCTGCTGACTCTGCTGCGGCAGGAGTGCCAGGTGCTGGAGATCGAGCGCGACCTGGACGACAAGGTCAACGCGCAGATGGATAAAGGCCAGCGGGAATACTACCTGCGGGAACAGATGCACATCATCAGCGAGGAGCTGGGCGACGCGGAGGACACCCGCGCGGAAGCGGAGGAATACCGCAAAAAGATCGAAGCGCTCCAACTGGACAGCGAGTCCACGGAAAAGCTGCTGAAAGAGTGCGACCGCCTTTCCCGTATGCAGGCAAACTCTGCCGAAAGCGGCGTGATCCGCAGCTATCTGGACGCCTGCCTGGCCTTGCCGTGGCATATCACCACCAAGGACGATCTGGACCAGGCGCACGCCCGCAAAGTGCTGGATCGTGAGCATTACGGCCTGCAAAAAGTCAAAGAACGTATTCTGGAACTGCTGGCGGTGCGCAAGCTGAACACCGATGTCAAAGGGCAGATCGTCTGCCTTGTCGGCCCTCCGGGCGTCGGCAAGACCAGCATCGCCCACTCCATCGCGGAGTGCATGGGCCGCAAATTCGCCCGCATGAGCCTGGGCGGTGTACATGATGAAGCGGAGATCCGCGGCCACCGGCGCACCTATATCGGCGCCATGCCGGGGCGTATCATCAGCGCCATCACCACGGCAAAATCCTCCAACCCGGTCATTCTGCTGGATGAGATCGACAAATTGGCCGGGGACTACAAGGGCGACCCTTCCAGCGCGCTGCTGGAAGTGCTGGACCCGGAGCAGAACTGCTCCTTCAAGGATAACTACCTGGATATTCCGTTCGATCTGAGCGAAGTTCTGTTCATCACCACGGCCAACGATGCTTCCACGATCCCCGGCCCGCTGTATGACCGTATGGACGTGATCGAACTGCCGAGCTATACCCGCACGGAAAAATTCAATATCGCCAAACGGCACCTGCTGCCCAAGCAGCTCAAGAACAACGGCCTGGAAGGCCGCGTGACGCTGACCACCAGCGCCCTGTATGAGATCATCGACGGTTATACCCGTGAAGCCGGGGTGCGCACGCTGGAACGCACGATCACGGCGGTCCTGCGCAAGTGTGCCCAGCGTATCGCTGCCGGCGAAAAGGAAAAGATCAGCGTGTCGGCCGCCACGGTCAAAACCCTGCTGGGGCCGGAGAAAGTCAAACCTACTTTTATTTCCCGCAAGGATTCGGTGGGGATCGCCAACGGTCTGGCCTGGACCAGCGTGGGCGGCGAAATGCTGCCCGTGGAAGTGGCGGTCATCCCCGGCGGCACGGGGCGCATCGAGATCACCGGCAGCCTGGGCGATGTGATGAAAGAGAGCGCCAAGCTGGCCATCAGCTATGCGCGCGTGCATGGCGAGGAGTACGGCATCACGGCCGACAGCCTGAAAAACACCGACATTCATATCCATGCGCCGGAAGGTGCCGTGCCCAAGGACGGCCCCTCTGCCGGTGTGACGCTGACCACCGCCCTGATCTCGGCGCTGTCCGGGTTCCCGGTGCGCCATGACCTTGCCATGACCGGCGAGATCACGCTGCACGGCAACGTCCTGCCCATCGGCGGCCTCAAGGAAAAGAGCATGGCGGCTTTCCGGGAGGGCATCTCCACGGTGCTGATCCCCAAAGAAAATACCAGCGACCTCTATGAAGTGGATGCCGAAGTCAAGCAGAAGATCCGCTTTATCCCGGTGGACCACCTGTCCCAGGTGCTCAAGCAGGCGCTGATCCTGCCCGGCCATACTTCGGCCCGCAGCAGCCACGCCGTGCCCCAGGCGACCAGTCTGATCGCCAACGAAAAGCCCGCCAAAGAGCCCGCTGCGGTGATGTGAAAGGATTTGCCATGAACTGGAACAACTGCGAATTTTTGGCCTCCTACGGCCTGTCCCGTCAGCTGCCGGTCAGCGACCGGCCGGAGATCGTGTTCTCCGGCCGGTCCAACGTCGGTAAATCCAGTCTGATCAACAAGCTGTGCAGCCGCAAAAGCCTGGCGCGGGTAAGCTCCACGCCGGGCAAAACGGCTACCATCAATTTTTACCGGGTGGACACCGCCTATCTGGTGGACCTGCCGGGCTACGGCTATGCCAAGGTGTCCAACGCCGACCGGGCACGGTGGGACGAACTCATCAACAGCTATTTTGAAGCGGACCGCGCCCTCTGGCTGCTGGTCCAACTGCTGGACTGCCGCCATGCGCCCAGCGCCGACGACGTGCAGATGTTGGAATACCTGCATTATCACGGCATCCCGTTCGTTGCTGCGCTGACGAAGGCGGACAAGCTGAAAAAGTCACAGAAAGCTGCCTGCCAGGCCGAATTTGAGCAGATCTGCGCGCCCTACGGCTGCCGGGCGGTATTCCTGACCAGCGCCGAGAAGGGCGACGGCGTGGAAGCCCTGCGCCTTTGCCTGGAACAGCACCTGAATGGGGATGGCGGCAATGGCGTATAACGAGTTTGCCTATTTTTATGATGAATTCAACAGCGCGGCAGATTATGACGCGCTCTTTCGTTATGTGCAGGGTGAGCTGGCGGCCCACGGGATCACCGACGGCATCCTGGCTGATCTGGGCTGCGGCACCGGGGACCTGACCCTGATGCTGACCCAGGCCGGGTATGATGTCATTGGGATCGATCGCTCGGAAGAAATGCTCAGCGTTCTGCGGGAAAAGGCGGACGAACTGAGCCTTACCGGCCGGTTGCTGCTGCTGCGCCAGGACCTGCTGGAACTGGACCTGTACGGGACCATCCGGGCGGCGGTTTCTACCTTTGACACCTTCAGCCATATCGGGCCGCTGGAACGCTTTGAGCAGGCGATCCGCAAGGCCGCCTACTTTATGGAAAAAGGCGGCGTGTTCCTGTTTGATCTGAACACGCCTTATAAGTATGAAAAGATCCTGGCGGGGCAGAGCTTCGATATTGAAGCGGAGGACGCCCTCTGCCACTGGACCAACCACTATGACGAAGCGGAAGGGCGCGTTGGGATCCAAATCGACATCGACTATCTTGATACGGGGGAGCACTTCCGGGAAGCTTTCTATGAATACAGCTACCCGCTGCCGACGGTGCTGGCGCTGCTGGAACGCTACGGCTTCCAGGTGGCGCGCCTTGCCGACGGCGAGGACTTCGGCCCTGTGCGCCCCGACAGCCCGCGGTGGATCATCACGGCGGTCAAACAATATACCCAGGAGGAAAAAGAATAAATGGAACAGAACCATAATATGCTGCGCGGCATTTCGGAAAACGGCGGCATCGTATTCTACGGCGTGGATTCCACCGAGATCGTGCGGGAGATGGAGCGCCTGCACAAGACCAGTGCCGTGACGACGGCGGCGCTGGGGCGCCTGTTGACGGCGGCTTCCATGATGGGCATCATGCTCAAGAGCACCCGCGACTCCGTCACCCTGCAGGTCCGCGGCGGCGGCCCTGCGGGGCGTCTGCTGGCGGTCTCTGACGGGACGGGCAACGTCAAGGGCTATGTGGAACACCCGGTCGTGGAACTTCCGCCGCGGGCGGACGGCCATCTGGACGTGGGGAGCGCCGTGGGCAAGGACGGCACGCTGGACGTGATCCGTGACCTTGGTATGCGGGAACCCTATGTGGGCCAAGTGCCGCTGACTTCCGGCGAGATCGCGGAGGATGTCACCACGTATTTTGCCATCAGCGAGCAGGTGCCCACCGTCTGCGCGCTGGGCGTGCTGGTGGATACCGACCTCAGCGTTCGCTGTGCGGGCGGTTTTATCGTGCAGCTTCTGCCCGGCGCGACCGAGCAGGAGATCGACATGCTGGAACGCAACATCAAAGCCATGCCCAGCGTCACCGCGATGCTGGAACAGGGCAAGACGGTGCGCGATATGCTGGATATGGCCCTGCAGGGATTCCAGCCGGATATTCTGGACAGCTACCATGTGACCTACCGCTGTGATTGCAGCAGGGAACGGGTGGAGACCATGCTGCGCAGCCTGGGCCGCAGCGAAGTAGAAAAATTGCGCGACGAAGACCCCGTTGCAGAGGTGGACTGCCAGTTCTGCGACAAAGTTTACCGTGTGGACCTGGCGGAGCTGCTGAAAAATTGGCCTGCCAGCGATGAAAAAATCGAAGAAAAAAAGAACTGAAAAAAAATATAAAAAGTGTAGAAAAAACGCTTGACAAATGAGCCGCAGTTGGATATAATAATACCCGTCGCCCGGAGAGAGCGGCTGAGAAAAACTCTCCGACTTATATGCGGCCGTAGCTCATCTGGTAGAGCGCCACCTTGCCAAGGTGGAGGTAGCGAGTTCGAGCCTCGTCGGCCGCTCCATTGCGGAAGTTTAGCTCAGCTGGGAGAGCATCTGCCTTACAAGCAGAGGGTCAGCGGTTCGAGCCCGTTAACTTCCACCACATGTGGCCCGGTAGTTCAGTTGGTTAGAACGCTAGCCTGTCACGCTAGAGGTCGTCAGTTCGAGCCTGATTCGGGTCGCCATTTGCCTCTGTAGCTCAGTCGGTAGAGCAGGGGACTGAAAATCCCCGTGTCATTGGTTCGATTCCGATCGGAGGCACCAAGGTTCTTGTACATTCTACCTTAAGAATGTACATCATGCGGCCGTAGCTCATCTGGTAGAGCGCCACCTTGCCAAGGTGGAGGTAGCGAGTTCGAGCCTCGTCGGCCGCTCCAAACAAATAGTGGAAACCGGCTCCCAAAGCCGGTTTTTCACTCATTATGGTGACGTGGCCAAGTGGTAAGGCAAGGGTCTGCAAAACCCTCATTCACCAGTTCAAATCTGGTCGTCACCTCCAAAAGAAGTGGTCGTTCGGTGAACGGCCACTTTTTCCTGTATGTTCTATTTTTTTATAAAGCAGGCAAATAGCCCCTGCGGCGCTGTGCAGGCCGCAGGGGCATTTTGTGTTGTTAGCTTTAGCGCAAAGACACCCCCCGGCTCTGCCGGGGAGTGTAAAAAAATTATATAGTGAAAAAACCTAGAGAA
>SAMEA3387515__coassemble_1726_pt1 | contig 89796 bp, 94 predicted proteins | sample SAMEA3387515__metabat2_high_PE_016 | metagenome-assembled genome bin SAMEA3387515 (sample SAMEA3387515) | Felis catus | biome: Faeces | place: United Kingdom | collected 2012
GGAAGAAGTTTTCACAGATATTCAAAAGCATTACGTTTGACAACGGATCGGAATTCATGGATTGCGCCGGAATTGAAAAATCCGTCTACGGCAAAGACCGGAAGCGCACGAAGGTTTACTATTGCCACCCGTACAGCGCATACGAACGCGGCACGAATGAGAACATAAACAAAATGATACGGCGGTTCTTGCCGAAAGGAACGGACTTCCGGAAAGTAACCGCCGCATATATTCAGCGCGTCGAAACGTGGATCAACAATTACCCGCGCGAGATTTTAGGCTTTGAAACGTCCGGATCGCTCTTTGAAAGATACGTTGCCGAAGCCGCTTGAAGCCTTCTAAAAAATATTTTAGTTTTTTCTGCTTTTACTCTTGACTTTTGCGAAAAAACTGTCGTTTGCCGCAACGGCAGGCAGCGGCAGGTTTTCCGATTGCGCAGAAAGGCATGCAGGAGCGTTCTGTCACTCCATCGTTTCGATCGAATCCACGATGCTCATGCGGGAAATTTTCCGCAGCGGGAGGGCCGTCGCCAGCAGGCAGGCCCCCACCGCCAGCAGCGCCGCTTCCAGTATGGGCAGGATCGGCACCGGGACCAGACGGAGGGCGTCGTTGACCGCCGCTTCGATCAGGACCGTGCAGCCGTACCCCAGCACGCTGCCGGCGGCCGCCGCGATCAGGCCGTAGTACGCGCCTTCCCACAGGAAGGTCTTATACAGGCTGCCCGCGCTCATGCCGATGGCCCGCTGGACGCCGATCTCGGCCACACGGGTGTGGATGTTGGTGTAGACCGTGTTGATGATGTTGAGGATGCCGATCAGCCCCACAAAGAGGATCAGCCCCCACGCCAGCATCTGGATCTGGGCGAAACTCTCCTGCAGCTGGCGGTCGGTCTCCTCATAGGAAAGATACGTCGTGCCCGGCGTCCGGGCGCAGAGGTCCTGCACAAAGGCGTCGAAGGCTTCCCGGTCCGCCCCCCTCTTCAGCGTGGGAAGCAGCTCGGCATAGTTGCCGCGCCCGGTAAGCTGCGCATAAAGGCTGTCGGCCACGATGACCTGCAGACCGTTCGTAAACCCGGCGTTGCCGACGCCCAGATACCCGTCATAGCCGTCGAGCGTTTTCAGCACTTCCAGTTCGGTATCAGCCACGCGGACCGTCGTGCCCGCCGCAATGCTCGTGGCGTCCAGCTTCGTTTCGCCGTATTGGATCGGGATGGGGTTGCGCACCACGCAGCCCTGGCCCGATTTCAGCCGCGCGAGCTGATCCGCGGGCAGTTCCCCGCCCATGAAGTAATCCCAGTATTCGTCGTTCAGCCCCACGACCTGGAAGGTCTCCCCCGGTCGCAGCGCGAACCCGATGTCGATGCCGTCCAGCACGCCCGCGGCGTCCTGCTCATACAGGGCAAACTGGATGGCCGCCACGCTCTGCACGGCTTCGTTCTGCTGCAATTCCCGCAGCACATCCGCCGAAAAGCCGACGCTCTCGTTCGTGATCTGGTAATCCCCCAAATGGCCGCCCTGCATGGAATCGGCCGCGTTCAGGACCGCCGTAAAGCCCTGCAGCGCGATAAAGACCGTAATGCTCATCACCAGGGACAGAATGGTGATTGCCGTGCGGCCCCGGTTCCGGCTCAGGTTCAGCCGGGCATAGTAGGCTTCAAACCGGCGGATCGTTTTGGCCCGGCGCTTGCCGCGGCGGACTTTCCGGTTCACCCCCGCCATGGCCGCAACGGGCGACACCCTGGCGGCAGCCCGCGCCGCCGGCAGCGCGGCCAGCAGCGCAAAGCCCAGCGTGACCGCACCGCTGACCGCCAGGGACGCCCCCTTGAGGGCGCTGTTCTCCGCGATCAATGCCCGCAGTTCCCCGGCGTCCCGGACCAGAAAGAGTTCCGGGGAGATCAGCCCGGTGGCCGCCGCAAGGATGCCTTCGGCCGAGAGAGAACCCAGCAGCATCCCCACAGGGATACCGGCGGCGCAAATAAGAAGCACTTCCAGCACGACGATCTGATAAAGCTGGCTTTTTTCGCCGCCGATGGCCCGGAGGGTCCCGTATTCTTTCATCCGCTTGGAGACCGAGATCTTCAAAATGTTATAGATGACCAGCCCGGCCGCCAGCAGGATCAGCGCGCCCACCAGAACGCCCGCCGCGGCCATGAATGAAAAGCCGCTGTCGCCCGCATCCTCGCCGCCCGCGTCGTAGGGGATGCCCATGGCGTTCAGATACACGACGTTATAACTGGTATCCAGTTCATGGATCTGGAGCTGTTCGTTCAGGTCGTTCACGACGGTCTGGAACGCCCGCTCGCCGGTCGTGCGTATATCCACATTGTAATAGAGGTGGGTGTCCGGCAGCAGCCGCGCGGCGGTCCCCTCCCCCGCCAGGCCGGTGACCACACCGCCCGTGTAGCCCAGATAGTTGCTCTCCAAAATGCCCGTCAGGGTGAAGTCCGCCGTGTACGCATAGCTGTCGGCAATGCCATGGCGGAGCGTCTTTTTGAGGGAAAGCGGAATCGTATCGCCCACCTGGCCCTCGAAGCCCAAATACCGCAGCACGTCCTCCGGCAGCGCGATCTCCATGGGGGCCTGGGGCAGCCGTCCTTTCCTGACGCGGGTGCTGGACGGGTAAATTTCCTCGCTGCCGTCCAGATATTCCGTCAGACCCAGCGTCAGAGAGGGCGAAAGTTCCATGCTGCCCAGATAAATGGACGCTCCCACATAGGAGAGCCGCGGGTCCTGCTGCAAGGCGCGAAGCTGCGCCCCGTCCATCTGCAAAAAGGTCGCGTAGCGGTCCCCGCCCAGCGCGATGGCCTGCTGCTGCCGCATGGCGGTCAGGACGCCCAAAGACTGCCCCACGGCGGTGGTCATCATCGTGGAAAGCACAACGGCGATCAGGATGAGGGCCGACGTGACTTTCTGCGCCCAGAGTTCTTTGAGCGCCAGCACCCGATAGTCCTTCATTGCGCCGTCACCTCCGAAAGGATGCCGTCCACGATCTGGAACCGGCGGTCCGCCATCCGCGCGATACGGTCGTCGTGGGTGATGACGATCAGCGCCTTGCCCATCTTCCTGCCCACGCTTTGCAGCAGTTCCATGACCTCGCCGCCGCTTTTGCTGTCCAGGTTGCCGGTGGGTTCATCCGCGAAGATCACATCCGGCTGGGCGATCAGGGCGCGCGCGATGGCCACGCGCTGCTGCTGCCCGCCGGACAGTTCGTGGGGCAGATGGTCGAGCCGCCCCCGGATGCCCAGTAGGTCGGCAAGCTGCGCAAGATGCGCCTCCTCCGGGCGTTTATGGTCCAGCAGAAGCGGCATCAGGATGTTTTCCCTGGCGGTCAGCACCGGGAGCAGGTTGAACTGCTGGAAAATAAATCCGATGCGCCTGCGCCGGAAAGCCGACAGTTCCCGGTCGCTGTAGCGGTAAATGTCCTTGCCGTCATAGGTCAGGCTGCCGGATGTGGGACGGTCCAGCCCCGAAAGCAGATGGAGCAGGGTGCTCTTGCCGCTGCCCGACGGCCCGATGATGGAAACAAAATCCCCGGAAGAAACGCGCAGGCACGCTTTGTCGAGGGCCACCACGCGGCTTTCCCCACTGCCGTAGATCTTCGACAGGTCCTTCGCTTCGATGTCCATAAAAAACACTCTCCTTACCTTGTGGTCTACGGAGAGTGTACAAAAGGATTCTCAAAAATCCCTCAAGATTCTTTGAAAAGCCGGAAAATCGCGGTCGCCCGCGCACCGCCCGCCGGGGCGTTTTCCAAAATCAGGCGTCCGCCGTGCTTTTCGCACAAAAGCAGGCTGCTGTACAGGCCCATGCCAAAGTGTGCGGCGTTGCTGCTGGCGGTCTCGAACGGTTTCGGGCCTTTTTGCAAAAGGGCGGCCGGGTAGCCGGGCCCGTCATCCGTCACGCACAGGCGCAGGGCGTCCGGCTTCACCTCCACCTGTATGGAAAGTTTCACCCGGACGAACCGGGCGGCGTTCCCGATCAGATTTTCGGCCACCGTCAGGAAAAAGCCGTGGTCCACCCGCACGGAACCGTCGCCGGGCATAGTGAGGGACACTTCTTTGGACGGCACGAGCAGACGGGCGGTCTCCTGCAGTTCGTCCCGCAAAACAGGCAGCGCCACCGCGGCGGGCCGGCAGGCAAGCTGTTCCAGCCGCTGGATGCCGCTCATAGCCTCCACATACTGCTCGATGCGCAGGGTGTACCCTTCCAGCCGCTCCACGGCCTGCTCGTCGGGAATGCCCTGCCGCAGCAGTTTTACGGTCCCTTTCAGCACGGTGATCGGGTTGCGCAGATCATGGGAAAACGCGGCGTTCAGCCGTTTCCGTTCTTCCGCCTGCTGCCACAGCAGGCGGTTCGTCTGCAAAAGTTCCCTGCGCATGGATTCAAACGCCGCGCAAAGCTGCCCCATCTCGTCCTGCGACTGTACCGGGATGGAAAAGTCCAGATCGTTTTTCTCGATCCGCGCAATGCCGCCGCGCAGGGCTTCGATGGGGCGCTTCAATTTAAGGCGGTAAAAAAGCGCGACCGAAGCGATCACCCCGCCCATGGGGAGCAGGATGCAAAGCACGACCTGGATCACGTCCAGCATCGTGATCAGCGTTTGCTGCGCGGCGGACGGTTCCGGCAGCATCACCGACGAGCCGTCCGGGTAAATTTCGATGCCGCCGGTGGGGTACATTTTCTTGATGCCCTGAAAGATAAAGAACGACGCCGCCAGCAGGGCAAAGGACACCGCCACGCAGCCGATGCTCAGGATCAGGAACGACCGCTTCAGGCCCACATTTTTCAAGCGTTCCAACGGTATCCGCACCCCCAGACGGTTTCAATATAGTTGTGCAGTGTCTGCGCCGCAAATTTGGCCCGGATCTTACGGATATGCTCCATGATGGTGTCGCTGTTGCCGTCCCCGTCGATGCCCCATACCCGTTCATAGATCCGTTCCCGGTCAAACACCTGCCCGGCGTTGAGGGAAAGAAGCTCCACGATCTCAAATTCCCGCCGGGACAGCGGGATGTTCTGCCCGTGGATGGCGGCGGTCCGGGCCGAATAGTCCAGCACCAGCTCCCCGAAAAAGCGCACAGCGGAATGGTTCTGGCGGCGCTGTTCCCTCCGCAGGTGCGCGGCGATACGCGCCCCCAGCTCGTCCAGGTCGAAGGGCTTCACGATGTAATCGTCCGCCCCGGCCTGGAAGCCGACGATCTTATCGCCGGACTCGATCCGCGCGGTCAGGAACAGGATGGGGCAGGTAATGTGGTCGCGTATCCGCTGGCAGACGGTCAGCCCGTCCATATCCGGCATGTTGATATCCAGCAGGATCAGGTCCGGGTCCCCGGCGGCTTTCTGGAGTGCTTCCTGCCCGCTGTAGGCCGTCAGGATGTCGTACTGCGGCTGGAAATAGCGTTGGATCGTCTCCACGATGCCGCGTTCGTCGTCCACGACCAGGATCTTTGCTTTCATGGTCCTCACCTCGATGTATTGATTCCGTCTATTGTACGGCACAAATCTCAAAAAACGCTCAACCCTGCTCTATTATAATTTGCCGCCGCCCGCCGCACAAGCCGGATCTGCATGATTTTGCGCAAAGCACGGCAGGTGTGGAACGTAATGGCCATGCAAAAAGAGGGACAGCCCCTTTTCTTTAATCGTGAATTTGAAACCGCGTATAAACGCAATGCTTCGAAACCGCATATCCAAATTCCTGTCTTTCGCAAAAATTTTGTTTTGCGATTTGAGATTTTTTGAAAATTCCTTTCAAAACGCAAAAAGCGGAAAACCTTATAACAAAAGGCTTTCCGCAAACAAAAAGCCCCGCTTTTCGATATAAATTCCGAAAAGCAGGGCTCATTCAATATGGTGGAGGATGGGGGACTCGAACCCTCGACCTCTGCGATGTGAACGCAGCGCTCTAACCAGCTGAGCTAATCATCCATGACGGGGTCAACGCTGATTATTATACGGCATTTGTGCCGTTTTGTCAACCCCATCTGAGAAATTTTCTTATTTTATTGTGCTTACTGCGCCAGGGCTTCCGCCAGCGCCTTGAGCTGCGCTTCGCTGGTGCTGTCGAGGGCGCTCTTGATGGTAACGCCTTCGTCCAGGATCGTCAGGTTCTTGCTGCCTTCCAGCATCTTGCGCATGACGCGGGCCGCCATGGGCGCCCAGCTTCCGTTTTCGATCAGCGCCACCGTGCGGTTCTGATAGTTGCGCTCGGTCAGGTGCTCGATGAAGCTGCGGGTGAAGGGGAACACCTCGGCGTTATAGGTCGGGCTGGCCAGCACCAGCTTGCTGTAGCGGAAGGCCTGCGCCACGGCCTCGGCCATATCACTGCGGGCCAGGTCCATCACCGTCACATCGATGCCCTTATCGCGCAGCATTTCGCCCAGCTGCTCCGCCGCGGCCGCGGTATGGCCGTAGATGGAGCTGTACGCCACCAGAACGCCCTCGGTCTCGGGGCGGTAGGCGCTCCACGCATCGTAAGCCGCCAGCACATCGCCCAACTGCTCTTTATGCAGCACGGGGCCATGCAGCGCGCAGATCGTTTCAATCTCCAGGTTCGCGGCCTTCTTCAGCACCGCCTGCACCTGGGCGCCGTACTTGCCCACGATGCCGATGTAATAGCGGCGGGCTTCGGGCAGCCATTCCTCTTCCACATCCAGCGCGCCGAACTTGCCGAAGCCGTCCGCACTGAACAGGACCTTATCAGTGGAATCATAGGTCATGATGACTTCCGGCCAGTGGACCATGGGCGCCGTCACAAAGTGCAGCGTATGGGCGCCCAGCGCCAGGGTATCCCCTTCTTTGACGGGCTGGCTGCGGCCGGTGAAATCCTGCCCGAAGAACTGCTGCATCATGGCAATGGCCTTGGCGGAAGCCACGATGACGGTATCCGGGTATGCCTGGGCAAAGGCGGCCAGCGAACCGGAATGGTCGGGTTCCATGTGCTGGACGACCAGATAATCCGGGGAACGCTCGCCCAGGATCGAAGCGATGTTGGTCAGCCATTCATCGGCAAAATGGGCATCCACCGTGTCCATGACGGCCACTTTTTCATCCCGGATCAGGTAGGAATTGTATGCCATGCCGTTGGGCACCGTATACTGCCCTTCAAACAGGTCCACTTCGTGGTCGTTCACGCCCACGTACAAAATATCTTTGGTGATTTCCATACTGGTAAACCTCCCTGTGATTTGCAATTTGCTTACAGAATCAGTATACCACACAAATGGGAACTTGTCCTGCCTTTTTGTAAAAAAATTGCCGGAAAACAGAAAATTCCCCGCCCTAAAGCGGGGAATCCTTCTTAACGGTTTTTCAGCGCACTTCCGGTTCCGGCACCGGGGCGTTCACCGGGCGCGGCGCGCCCTCCACCCACTGGATGGCCTTCTTGGGGCACTTTGTCACACAGGTGCCGCAGCCGTTGCACTTGGTATAGTCGATCACGGCCACATTATCCTTGAGGAAGATAGCCTGCTGGGGGCAGTTGCGCACGCACAAACCGCAGGCGATACAGCCCACCTTGCAGATCTTGTTGACCAGCGCGCCTTTGTCCTGGTTGGAACACTTGACGGCAGGCTGGGGCGCGATGGGCTTCATCTGGATGATCTGACGCGGGCAGACCGCCGTGCAGGCCGTGCAGCCGGTGCACTTGCTGCGGTCCACGACCGCCACGCCATTCACCACATGGATGGCGTCGAACTTGCAGGCGCGGGTGCAGTCCCCCAGGCCCAGGCAGCCGTAGGCGCAGGCGCTGGGACCGCCCGCCACGGCCGCCGCGGCCGCGCAGGTCTGGATTCCCTTATAGTCGAAGCGTTTGCCGCAGTTTTCGCCGCCCGCACACAGAACGGTGGCAAGCAGGCTGGGGCGGTCCGAACTGTCGGCGCCCATGATCGCGGCGATCGCGTCGGCGGTCTTATCGCCGCCGGGCGCGCATTTGTAGATCGGCGCACCGTCCTCCACGATGGCTTTAGCGTAGTCGGCGCAGCCGGCATAGCCGCAGCCGCCGCAGTTGGCACCCGCCAGACATTCGTTGATCTGGGCGATGCGGGGGTCCTCATACACAGCCATGAACTTGGCAGCCAGCACCAGGATCAGGCCGCCGGCCAGGCCCAGCACCATCAGCACGATGACCGCAAACAGGATCGGGTTCATTCTCTATTCCCCTTTCTTACAGGATCGCATTGATGATGTTTTCCACCATACCGCCGAAGCCCATGAAGCTCAGGGAGGTGATGGCGGCCGAAACCAGCGTGATGGGCAGGCCCTTGAAGCATTCCGGCGGGTTGGCATTTTCCACCCGCTGGCGCACGCCGCAGAACAGCAGCATGGCTACCAGGAAGCCCACGCCTGCGCCGGCAGCGCAGACCAGCGCCTGGGCAAAGGCCATGCCGAAGCCGGACTCCTGCACCACGGCGGAATAGTCCTGCACCGCCAGGATCGTCACACCCAGCACGCAGCAGTTGGTGGTGATCAGCGGCAGGTAGACGCCCAGCGCCCGGTACAGGGCCGGGATGTAGCGTTTGAGGGTGATCTCAATGAGCTGGACCAGCACGGCGATGACCAGAATGAAGATGATGGTCTGCATATAGCCGAGACCGTAGGCGTCCAGCAGGAAGATCTGCAGCGGGAAGGTGACCGCCGTGGCGATGACCATGACCACGATGACGGCCAGGCCCATGCCCAGCGAGGAATCCAGCTTTTTGGACACGCCCAGGAACGGGCAGATGCCCAGGAACTGGACCAGCACATAGTTGTTCACCAGGATCATGCTGAAGAAGATCGTGGCAAATGTTGCGATTTGAGCACTCATGCTTCCCCGCCCCCTTCCGTTTCTGCCTTGGAGGATTCGATCTGTTCCAGCATCACGTCGCCGCAGCTCTTGCGCTCGATGGGCTTATTGAGCTTGCGCTCCACCCAGACGCAGCCAGCCATCAGGCAGCCGAACACGAAGAAGCCGCCGGGGGCCGAGTTCATGATCGACATACGGTCGATGCTTTCGGGGATGAGCTGAATGCCCATCCAGGTGCCGCTGCCGATGATCTCGCGGATGGAACCCATCAGCGTCATCGTGAGGATGTAGCCCACGCCCATGCCCAGGCCGTCGAGGGCGGAATCCACCACGGTGTTCTTGCAGGCGAACATCTCGGCACGGCCGAGGATGATGCAGTTGACGACGATCAGCGCCAGGAAAACGCCCAGCGTCTTGTACAGGTCCGGCACGAACGCCTGCAGCACCATCTGCACCACCGTAACGAAGGTGGCGATGATGACGATGTAGCAGGGCAGGTGGACCTTGGCGGGGATGACCTTGCGCAGCGCCGAGATCACGATATTGGAGCAGACCAGCACGAAGGTCATGGACAGACCCATGCCCACCGCGCCGGAGACCGTCGTGGTGACAGCCAGCACGGAGCAGCAGCCCAGCACCAGGCGCAGAACGGGGTTTTCACGGATGATGCCCGCCGAAAATACTTTCCATTTGCTCGGTTTTTCCGCCATCGTCACATCCCTCCTTTGATCTCGTTGTTGTAGCAGTCGATGGCTGCGTTGACGGCGTCAAAGACCGCGTCGCTGGAGTAGGTCGCGCTGGCGATGCCGTCCACCGGCGCGCCGCTGGACACTGCGCCCCCGTTCCAGCCGATGAAACCGGCGGTGAAGCCTTCCTCGGCCACTTTGGAGCCGATGCCCGTGGTCTGGGTGGAGGCATCCACCGTGAGGTTGGCAATGGCGCCGTTGGCGTCAAACGCCACGTAGACCGTGACATCCTTGCCGGAATACCCGGCAGCCGCAGCCTTGACGGCGGCCGCGCCGGAAGCGGTCGTGACCGCGCCCTGCACACCCTCGGTGGTCAGGTTTTCCAGTTCGGTCATGTCCGCCTCGGCGGTGCCTTCCGGCAGGACCGACAGATAGGAAGCGAGCGTTTCCGCGCGGGTGTTTTCTTCAATGATCGGGGCGGTCACATCGTTCAGGACCGCCAGCAGCGCGCTGCACACCAGGCAGATCGCCACCAGTACCACCACCGGCAGTACCAGTTCCTTTACCGCGCTCTGCTTTTCCGGGGTCTGGTTGTTTTCCATCAGGCAACGCCCCCTTTCTTCGCGGCCTTTCTGGCCTTCTTATAGCCCAGGGGCGTCTGGTGGCCCCATTCATTGAACCAGGGCGTCATCAGGTTGCCCAGCAGGATGGCAAAGCTCATGCCTTCGTTCATGCCGCCGAAGTGACGGATCAGGAAGGTGAGCAGGCCGATAAAGATACCGTAGAACAGCTTGCCGCGGGCGGTGAACGGGCTGGTGACGTAATCCGTCGCCATAAAGACCGCACCGAACAGCAGGCCGCCGCCCATGCACTCCATCAGCGCCACATAGGGGTCGCCGGTGTACAGGGCCGTCAGGATGTAGCAGGTGGCCACGATGCTGACCGGGATCATCGCCCGGATCGCGCCGGTAGCCAGCAGGATGGCAAACCCGGCCAGGATCGCCAGCACGCAGGTCTCGCCCAGCATACCGCCGTGGAAGCCCAGGAACATATCCAGGAAACTGACCGCCCCCAGGTTCACCGAGTCGGCCAGCGGCGTGGCGGAAGCCAGCGCGTCCACCGCCATGTCGGGGTAGACATAGGCCGTCATGCGGGCGGTGAAGCCCAGGAACAGCACGATACGGGCCACCAGCGCCGGGTTGGCAATGTTATAGCCCAGGCCGCCGAAAAGCTGTTTGACGATGACGATGGCAACAAACGCGCCCACCACCGCGATCCACAGCGGCATGCCCACCGGCATATTCAGCGCCAGGATGATGCCGGTGACAACGGCGGACAGGTCCCCCGCCGTGTTGGGTTTGTGGGTCAGCCACTCATACAGGACCTCAAAGGCCACACAGGCCAGCGTGGTCACCGCCACCAGAAGCAGCGCCCGCGCGCCGAAGATCAGCCCCGAAGCCAGCACACAGGGCATCAGGGCCACGACGACCGCGCCCATCAGGCTGCGGGTCGTGGAATGATCCCGGATATGGGGCGAGGCAGTCACAAGCAGACGTTCTTCCATGGGTCATTTGCCCCCTTTCCGCGCTTCGCTCAAATACCACGCCTTGGCCATCGCCATCGTCTGGCTGACAGGCCGCTTGGCCGGGCAGACATAGCTGCAGCTCCCGCACGCCACGCACAGGTCGATGCAGCGCGCCTTCAGCGCGTCGAAATCTTTGTTGTTGAATTTTTCCGCGATCACCACGGGTTCCAGGCCCATGGGGCAGACGTCGATGCAGCGCCCGCAGCGGATGCAGGCGGCCGCATCCGGCAGGTCGGCCGCCGCCTTGCTGAACAGCAGCAGGCCGTTGTTCTGCTTGAGCACCGGGAAATCGGCGGAAGGCGCAGCGCCGCCCATCATCGGGCCGCCGAAGATGATCTTGCCCAGCTCCACGTCCGGCTTGATGCCGCCGCAGGCTTCGATCACATCACGGTACAGCGTGCCGATAGGCACCTCGATATTCTGCGGTTTGGCGATGGCGTCCCCTTCCACCGTCACGCGCTTGGCCGTCAGCGGCAGGCCGGTCTTGAGGAACTTGCCCAGCGTGGACACGGTGGTGACGTTCATGATGACGCAGCCCACGTCGGCGGGCAGGCCCGGTTTGCCGGAAGGGCCGGTCTGGGGCACTTCGCGGCCGGTGCAGGTCTCCACCAGCGTCTTTTCCGCCCCCTGCGGATAGCGGGCGGGCAGCGGCTTGACCTTGACGCCGGGCATCTGGCGCACCAGCGAGCACATCAGGTCGATGCACTCCGGCTTGTTGCGCTCGATGCCGATGATGCAGTTGGGGATGCTGCAATATTTCATCACGGCGCTGATGCCCGCAATGATGGTATCGCTGCATTCCAGCATCTCGCGGCAGTCGGTGGTCAGGTACGGCTCACATTCCGCCGCATTGATAAGCAGCGTGTCCACGTTTTCGGCCGCCAGCTTCACATGCGTCGGGAAGCCTGCGCCGCCCACGCCCACCAGGCCGCAGGCCTGGATCGCCGCCAGCAAGCTGGCTTTGTCGCTGACCGCGGGCGGCACACAGGCGGGGTCCACCGTCTGGTGGCCGTCGCTCTTGATGGCGACCGCCGTGGTCATGACGCCGTTGACCATGCGCATGGGCGCCACATCCAGCACCGTGCCGGACACGCTGGAATGGATGTTGGCGCTGACGAAGCCGCCGGCCTTGCCGATCAGCGTGCCGACCATGACGGTATCGCCCTTTTTGACTACCGGTTCCGCCGGTGCGCCGATGTGCATCGACATCGGAATGATCACGTGTTCCGGCACCGGCATTTTGACCGTCTGCTGCGCCGCCGTGCCCTTGGTATGCGGTACGGCGGCTCCCTTTGCGGAACGTCTTAGGGATTTGAACATCGTTTTCCCTCATTTCTCCTTTTTTTGGCGCTGTTTCCTTTCCCGCCGGGAGTCTGTGCGTTCCCCTGCTCCCGGACAGGATACGCCCCTTTCTCTCCTGGCAGATACACCGGGGAGAAAGGGGCGCTCCAGTAAACAGATGTACCCTTATTATTTTACCATTTTGCGGGCGCAAGTCAAGGTTTTGCCCGCGCGAAACGGCTTCTTTTTTTGCAGTTTTCCGCGAATGGCAGGTCTTTTCGTCGTTCTGCGGCGAAATCCGCCGTTCCCGATTTTTTTGCCTGCGCCGCGCGGGGGCAAAGCAAAAAGGCGGCCCCGCCGCACCGTGTGCAACGGGACCGCCCGGGGACCGCGCGTTACAGTTCCACGTCCTGCAAGCGCAGCAAAGCCAGAATATAGATCTTGAGGGCTTCGATCAGTTTGTCAAACGGCGCGCCCTCATTGGCGCCGTGCATCGGCCCCGCAAAGTCGGGGATCGCCACGTCGGTGTGTTCCGGGCCAAAGCTGACCGCATAGGGGAAGTGGCGGGCGTAAGTGCCGCCGCCCATCGTGAAGGGGGTCTGGTTTTCGCCGGTCACATCGTTGTAGGTATGGATCAGGGTCTGGATGGCCGGGCTGTCCGCCGCGATGTAGAAAGGCACGCGGCTGGTCAGGTTTTCCAGGCTGGCCGCGCTGCCGCAGACTTCCCGCATGGCGGCGGCCATCTTGTCGGGGTCGGTGTTGGTGGGGTAGCGGCAGTCGAAGCTCTGGCGGATCACGCCGTCCTTCTTCTCGATGGTGCCGCCGATGATGGTCAGCGGGTCGAACAGGCCGTCGTCCGCCGCAATGCCCACCGTGCTGCCGTCGGTGGCGGCATGGAGCTTTTGCAGCACCCGCAGATACGCCTGCTCGGCTTCGGTGCCGATATGGTTATGCAGCAGGCAGTCCACCAGCAGGCCGATGGCGTTCACCGTGCCCGCGGGCATGGCCGCGTGGCCGCTCTTGCCCTGGCCGTGCAGCACCGTGGTGCCGTTTTCGCCCGGTTCCTTCGTGACGCCCGGGGTCAGTTCGATCTGGTCCGGGGCCACGCGCACCGTGCAGAAAGCGCGGTCAGGCACTGCATTGTGGGCCACGCCGCCCTGGAAGTCCACGATCTGGCCATCCGCCAGCTTGGGGCTGACGATCTCACCGTTGAAGCCGCCCTTTTCCCCATTGCAGACCGGGAACTCGGCGTCCGGCGTAAAGCAGAAAGCGGGCATCGGGTAATGCGCAGCGTAGTAGTCCACGTCGTGCATGTGGGTCTCCTCATTGGTGCCCATCAGCGCGCGCACCGGGTACTTGAGCTGGACGCCGCTGTCCTTCAGGTATTTGAGCGCATACAGGCAGAGGATGCCGGGGCCTTTGTCGTCCGACACGCCGCGGCCCAAGATCCAGCCGTCGCGCACGCGGACGGTGTAGGGGTCAGCATCCCAGCCGTTTCCCTCGGGCACCACGTCGTTGTGGGTGATGGTCGCCAGATACTTCTGCCCGTCGGCAATGGGGCCGGTCTGCGCCCAGCCGATGTAGCCTTCGGCGTTATAGGTTTCCAGCCCCAGTTCGGCGGCGATCTCCAGCGCCTTGTCCAGCGCGGCGCGGGGGCCTGCGCCAAAGGGCGCGCCCGGCTCCGGCGTGCCTTCCACGCTCGGCACGGAGACCAGGCGGGTGATGTCCCGCAGAATATTTTCACGGTTCTGCTCTGCAAAGGCGTCGATGGACGCCCAACGTGCATCATTCATAGAAATCCCTCCCGGAATCATTCTTCCCCTTTAGTATAACACAGCCCTTCAAAATGTAAAGTCATCTTTTTCCCGGCGCGCTCTTGACGGCGCATGGCTTTTGTGATATATAGTATTTAGCAATCCTAAGTATAAGCAGGAAAGGGGGTGCCGCGCATGGCGGCCAGCAGCGAACAGCGCTTTGCCCAACAACTGAAAAAAGGCGTGCTGGAGATGCTGGTCCTGCGGCTGCTGGCCGACCGGCCCGGCCACGGGTATGAGCTGATCGTGCGGCTGCGGGAATCCGGCAGCGGCCTGCTGGACGTGAAAGAGGGCACCCTCTACCCTATCCTGTACCGGCTGGAGGAGGAAGGCTGCATCACCTCGGTGTGGAGCAGCCCGGACGGCAGCAGCGCCGCCGCCCGTATGCCGCGGCGGGTCTATTCCATCACGACGGCAGGGCGCGACGTGCTGGCCCGCGAAAGCGCCGTCTGGCGGCAGTTCGCAGCCACGGTGGGGCGCTACCTGGACCAGCCCTGACAAAGCCGCCGCGCGGCGCTGTGTTTTTACAGAAGCAGAATTTTTTAAGGGGGCGTTCCCACACGCCCCAGGAGGGATCTTATATGAAATGGAAGATCGGTTCGATGACGCTGGACATCCTGCCGCCGGTAAAGCGGTACATGTACGCCATTGAGCGGCGGCTGCACACCGACCGCAAGACCCGTGTGCGCATCATGATGGAGCTGGCCGGGGATTTCCAGAGCCGCCGGGAGAGCGGCCAGAGCGACGAAGCCATCATGCAGGAGATGGGCACCCCCGACGAGGTGGCGGCGGAGTTCAACGCCTCCCTGGGCGTACAGGGCACGGCCCGCGTCAGCCCCTGGCGGTGGGCTTTTGCGGCGCTGGCTGCGGTGCTTTTGCTGGGACCGCTGCTGGAGCTGCTCCTTTCGCGCTTCTGGTTCAGCTTTTCGTATCCGTCCGGGGCTTCCGGCGGCGTCATCGGCGGTGCCGACGGCCCCACCGCGATCTATGTGGCAACTTCCTTCAGCCTGGATTCGCTGCTGACTCTGCTGCCCTGGCTGCTGGGTTCCGTGGGCGGGTTCCTGCTGCTGGGCTGGTGCCGCCGCGGCCCGGCCGCCCGCTGCCGCGTGCCGGTCATTCTGTGTGCGGTGGGCCTGGGGATCTGGGCCGTGCAGTTGGCGGCGCTGGTCTGGAATTTGTCCGGGCTGGGCGGGGCGTATGCAACGGTGCTGCTGCCCGTGTGGGTGCTGGCCGGTAATTTTCTGCTCACTTTCTTCACCCACGGGGTCTGGCTGTGCCTTGTGGTGCTGGTCTGGGCCTGCCGCGAATACGCCCGAAACCGGCGCGCGGAGGGCAGCCGAAAAAAAGATTGAGAAAAAAGCAAAAGCGGGCTTGACAAGCCCGCTTTTGCATGCTAAAATAATACTCGCATTTGGCGGCAGCCACTGTGGAGAGGTGTCCGAGTGGTTTATGGAACTGGTCTTGAAAACCAGCGATTCGCGCGAGCGGACCATGGGTTCGAATCCCATCCTCTCCGCCATTTTGTGAAAAAAAGTGAATAGTTTCTCACTTTGACTTGTGGAGTAATACTCAAGAGGTCGAAGAGGCGCCCCTGCTAAGGGCGTAGGGTCCTAACGGGCCGCGAGAGTTCAAATCTCTCTTACTCCGCCACGAGCCGGAAATCCGCGTACAAGCGCAGGATTTCCGGCTCTTTTTTGTTTTGTCTTTTCATGGTCTTTTGCTCAAAATTGGTTACAATTTGTTGCAGTTGTGTACAGCGGTGTGTACATCGGTATCCACATTCCCAAATCTTTCTGGATTCCTTAAAGGTTGGGGCTATCTGTATGGTATTACTATGTATTACTGATCGTCCACGCTATCGGGGATGCCGTCCCCGTCAGCATCGGGCAGTTCCGGCAGGCCCGCCACGCCGGTCAGCAGGCTCAGCACACCTGCCAGCGCCGCCTTTCCGCGCCATATTCCCCCTGTGCAACCTCAGGTTGACAAAGTGCATCTTGCCAGCGATAGCCGCAGACATGATGTTTTGATAGAATAGGGCCATCAAAAACAAGGAGGGTTCTCACCTATGAACTTTGGAGAAAAACTGTTCAAATTGAGAAAAGAAAAAGGGCTTTCGCAGGAGACCCTTGCCGAGATGGTCGGCACCACCCGCCAGGCCGTCAGCAAGTGGGAGAACGGAGTTTCCCATAGTTAAAGATACCACACCAAATATAACGAATCCACGCTTATATGATACTGCATGAAAAAAGGTACTTGATAAAAGCAATGAAGCGCAATATCAAGTACCTTTTTGATTTGTTTTTTACATGGTTATTAAGAGAATTACTCTTATTCCGAAGTCCTCAATCGTTCCACCACAGTTCCTTTGTTAAAGAAGTGGAGAACGATCAGCGGAATGACCGCAGCCAGCAACAGATAAAGCACGCCGATGACCAAAGCTGGAACCAATGTAATGTGCAGAGTAAAGAACCACATAGATGGCGAGTTCAAGACATTTTTCAGCACCGTCACAGCAAGCAGCAGCGCAACCACTCCACCAATGATGTCTGCACCAGCGGCATAGTAAACGCCTTCATAAACCATCAGCCTTTGAAGCTGGCGATTTGTCATACCGATACTCTGCATAGTCGCAAACTCATGGCGACGGGTAATAATATTGGTGATGATCATATTTGTAAAGTTAATCAATCCTGCCAATGCCATGATACAGCCAATCAGACTACCTACAACCCAAACCATACTTGCAACAGAATTTAATTGTTCTTTCAGTAATTTTGTTGAGGTATAGGTAACAGAGGGGTTCTTTTCAACATAACTGCTCAGAAAGTCCTCCATTTGCGGATGCAGAGAAGCATCCATATTAAATCCATAGTTCAACAGGGTCGGGGTCGTGTAAATCTGTTTGAATACGGTGTCTGGTAAATACACAAAAGGCGCATCGCCGCCAATATGCATCGTAGCCGTAGTTGTTGTCGGCGTTTCGTCCTCAGTCCCAACGGTGCAGGCTTTTGCCAGAATTGTGCAGGTTTTGACTAACTCACCATCCCTGTAAAAAGAAATGCTATCACCGATCTGCAACTGCTCTGACAGGGATGTTGTTTTCGGGCCACCACTCAGTCGGTCTAATCGGTTTCCGATAATGACATATTCTCCGGTTAGCATTTTCTGTTTCAGTACATTAGGATCTGTTTCACCATCATAAATCATCATGTCAGACCAAAAATGTTCGGAAGCGCCATAGACATTTCCAAAGAAAAGATTTTCTGCATCCGGGGCAGTATTCAGCGCATAATTCCCGAAAGACTTGCTAATCCCATTTTCATATTCAAAAGTATTTGTGCAAGTAAGTCCCTCAAAGCCGTAATCCACAAGCACGTTACCGTCATCTACGGTGTTACGGTAAAGATACCGTTCTTCTTCCAGACCGTTCTGCTCACGGATCATATCTACTACTTGCTGTGGAAGTGCATCTTCGTGATGTCTAAAGCCCTCCTGAACATTGACTGCAATCGAATTGTAGACGGTAAAATCTGTTTTTGTTGTGCGGGTAATCCACTTTTCTTCATCCATACTCTGTGTCACGATGATAATAGAGTTGAACAGAACGATACACAAAAGCATAGAAACAACAATGAATACACAACGGCGTCTGTTACGTCCTAAGTTAGAAAATGCCATGTGAGAGAGCTTTGCTCCACTGATTCGTGTAACCGTTTTCTTTTTATAATCATCCTGCTCCGTATAACGAATTGCCTCCATGGGAGATACTTTTGATGCCTTTTTGGCCGGTTTGCGGGTACTGATAAACACTGTCAAAATCGTAAACAATGCGGCTATAACAAATAGCATAGGAGATGCCGATGCCTGCAAACTTGCCGTAGAATACTCATAACTGAAAATTCGCATTACTACCGGAAGCAACGCCCTGCCTGCAAAGAACCCGGCAATTAAACCGATCGGCAGACCGATTAGGGTCAGCCATACCGCCTGCCGATTGACGATGCTTTTAATTTGCCGTGTAGAAGTACCAATCATCCTCAATAAGCCATATTGCCGAACATCCTGCATAACGGAAATATCAAAAATATTATAAATCAGCAGATAGCCACACAATACAAACATCAAAACAAATACTACGGCAAATAAGATGGACTCCGAAGAAATCATGGCTTTTCCCATCTGGTTTTCAACAGAGAGGATAAAGTTATCGGCAGACATATCCTCTGGATTGCCGCCGATGGAGTAGACAAAGCTATCCATCTGCTCCTGAATGTTCGTCTTGTCTTTCAGCACAACTTCAGAAAAAGTAACCCCTGAGATTTCTCCATCCACTGCGTGGGTATTTTTCACCACATCCGGATTATCTTTTACAAACTGCTCTGAGAGAATCGCCACGCTGACCGTATCGTTGCTTGCTTCCCACCAACCGGAAAGCACCATATCATAATGATAGGTTTTTCCCCGCAGTTCAAATTCCAGAGGAACTTCTGCTCCGATCTCCGGTTCCACACCAAGGGCCTTCAAAGCCAGTTCGGTAGTAGCAATTTCATTCGCCTTTTCCGGCGCTGAACCATGCGTTGGCACGCAGAATGTAAGTTCCTGCTGTATGCTGTCAGCATAGTTTAATTCAACAGAATGACCCACGGCGTTGCTTGCATATCCAATCGTCCGCCGATGACCTGCCTGCTCCACAAAATCACTGTTTTTCAGTTGCTCAAATTGCTCCTCTGTCATATAGCCGAAGGTTCCATCTCCCTTGCTGCCTTTCTGCATCTGCATAGAGAGCTGCATGGAGGATACCATGTTAAATGCCAGTGAAGTGATGGATGTAAACAAAAATGCTGTCAGAACGATCGCAAGAATCGCCGCCAGATTACGAACCTTATTCTTCTTGAAATATTGTTTAGACAGCCGCTTGATGGTTTTTGTATTATTATTGCCAAATAGAATGTCATTCATAGTCCCGCCCCCTTTACTGCACGATCTTGCCATCCTCAATCCGAATGATACGGTCGGCAAGCTGGGCAATCTCATTATTATGAGTAATCATCACGAGGGTTTGGTGGAATTTCTGACTTGTGGTTTTCAAAAGCCCCAGCACATCAGCGCTGGTCTTGCTGTCCAGGTTGCCGGTGGGTTCATCAGCCAAAACAATAGCGGGTTTTGACACCAAGGCGCGGGCAATGGCTACGCGCTGCTGCTGACCGCCGGAGAGGTTATTGGGCATATTGTTCAGCTTATCCTCCAGCCCCAGCATCTGAACAACTTCTTTCATAAACTTCTTGTCTACCTTGTTTCCGTCCAGCTCCACAGGCAGCACGATGTTTTCATAGACATTTAGCACCGGAACCAGATTGTAGTTCTGGAAGATGAAGCCGATCTTTCTCCTACGGAAGATAGTAAGCTGCTCATCTTTTAATGTGGAGAGTTCACGCCCATCCACAATAACCTTGCCGGAGGTAGGCACATCCAGCCCGCCAATCATATTCAGTAGTGTAGATTTACCGCTGCCGGAGGTTCCTACGATAGCAACAAATTCGCCCTTTTCAATGGAGAGGGTCACACCATCCAAGGCTCTGGTAATGTTCGGCTTTGCACCATAATATTTTTTCAGTTCAGTCGTTTGCAAAATGCTCATAAAGAACACCATCCTTTCTTTTTGATAAATCCATTATAACGACCAAACCTCACAGAAATGTCACAGCCAGCATAATAAATTGCCCTGAAATGTCACAATCCTGTGACATTTCAAAAAAACAGGTTATTCATGGGGAAGAAAAACGGAGAATGTTGAACCTGTTCCTACTTGAGAAGTTACTTGTATATAACCGTTCTGTAAGCTAATAATTTCCCTTGCAAGATACAACCCAATGCCGATTCCCTCTATATCGTGGGCATCTTCTTCCCGATAAAAGCGCCTAAAAATTGCTCCTTGCTGGTTTTCGGGAATACCTTTGCCGGTATCGGTAATGCTGACTTTCAGGTGCATTTCCCAGCTTTCAACGCAAACACGAATAGAACCGTACTCCGGCGTGTACTTAACTGCATTATCCAATATGTTAAATAAGGCTTCTGCTGTCCATTTGCGGTCATGGGAAACAACCAATGTTTCCGGGCAGTTTACTTCAACTTGTATGTGCTTTCTTTCAGCGTTCAGAAAAATACCGCCCAGCGCCATAGCAAGAGTATCATAGATAGGCTGCTGTTTCTTTTCAAGTGAGATAACGCCAGTTTCAAGTCGGGAAGTTTTTATCATAGCCTGCATTAAGAAATCCAGTTTATCAAGCTGTGTGCCACTGGCAAGTAGAAATTCCCGCTGTTTATCCGGTGGCACTTCTTGTTCTAATAAGGTGGCATTTATCATTTTTAAGTTTGCTATCGGTGTCTTTACCTGATGAGAAATATCGGAAATTAACTCCTGTAAGTCAGCTCGTTCACTGGCAACGCTGTTTTTGCTTTCCTGCATAACCTCATAAAGACGCACCAGCCGATGATTGATTTTATAAAATAGGTTTTCTTCTTCGGCAACCTGTGATACATCTATTTTTCCATTCATCATTTCGTCTAAGGTGCAGCAAAGCATTTCAGAAAACAAAGTCAGCTTTCGCCGTATCAGTATCACAAAAGCAGTAACACAAAGTAGAAAAAGCAGACCAAAAGCCATGCTACAAAATACCACAGACATTTCTTTGGTCAGGATATATAGAACCGAAAACATGACCACTGATAAAAGTAAAATGGTAGTTGCCAGTATTATGCAGACTTTATTTAAGGAGAGTTTTTTTGAAATCATTTTTGCGCTCCTCCAATCCACATATAGCCCATACCGTAAACGGTTTTGATGTAGGAATGCTGGTTCGTTTCAATTTTACTGCGGATGCGGCTGATCGTTGTGGTTAGTGCGTGTTCATCCACATAATTTTCATCTACATCCCACAGCTTTTCAAGCAATACCTGACGTGTCAGGACAGTTTGAGAATTTCTTGTCAGCACTTTTAATAAACGATATTCCAACGATGTAAGGGTAATCGGCTGTCCTGCGAGACAGGCTGATAATTCGGAAAAATTGATATACAAATTCCCGTCATCGTAGAAATCGCCGCCGGATTGTGCTGAAATGCGGTTCAGTAAAGCAGATACTTTCTTTTGGAACACGCTGATAGGAAAGGGCTTTGTTACATAATCATCTGCGCCCAATTCAAATCCTTTCAGCATATCGCTTTCCATATCATTTGCGGTTAGAAAAATCACGGCGGTATCAGGACGGCGTTCTTTTACCTCATGGCATATATCAAACCCGTTCCCATCTGGCAGATTGACATCCAAAACGATTAAATCATAATCCTGTTTTTCAAGAAATCTTATGGCAACAGCCTTTGACATAGCCCCATCCACGGAATATCCGACAGCCGACAGATTATAGCTTAATGTCTTATTCAAAAGCTGGTCATCTTCAACAACCAGTATTCGCATAGTATCACATCCTTTTTCTTTTTATAGTATCAGCAAAATGTCACAGAAACCTCACAACGAGAAAAAAATTTAATATTCTGTCAGTTCCACAATTACATTACTCTGCTGATACAGCCAGTCCGTAAATTCTTTCGGGCTGGCTGTTCCTGTTTTTACAGCCTTTTTTCTCTGCAAGGCTTCTTTCTTAAAGTCGGAAAAGGCAGCCTGTATTTTTTCCAGACGGTCAGCCGGAAAGCCTGCGGTATTTTTTACCCGGTTTATTTTGTTGCGCCAGTTCTGGCATTCATTTTTATAAAGCAGGTCATAGTTATTTTCTCTTGCCCTTTCGTCAAATTCCCGCTTGTTTTGAAGCGCCTGTGCTTTTCGGCACTTGTCGCTGCACAGTTCATACCGCTGGCTCTTTGCCAGAAAATATTTCCCACAGACCTTGCACTGCCGGAAGCAAAGCCCCCAGTCATTCAGCCGGTTCAGATAATAGGTAATCAACGGGTAGAGGGACGCATAGGCAGACACACATTCTTCTGTGCGCCGGTTGTCCGGAAACCAGAGGTCAAGTCGGGTATCTTCTGATGGTGCGCCTTTGAAATAAAGGCTGCCAGCTTGAAAATGTTTCGGTTTTCCTGTCTCCCTGTCAAAGCTCATGGATTCGTTTTGGAATACCCCGGTCAGTCTGCTCATTTTATCCATGAAGCGGTCACAGGCAGTGTTACGGTCACGGGGTTCTCTGGCAAGCAGATAGCTGTTCCAGATACGGAACGCCACATACATTTTCAGAGGGTCATTGCTAAGATATTTTCCCCAGAGAAATTCGCTTGCCGCCTGTTCCAGCTCCGGCTGTTTCCATCGGTTGGAGTGGAGGGCTTGCCGCAGCGGAGAAAGCCCGTATAAGTTCCAGTCTCTGTCCGTGTCACGCTCAAAGTTTATCAAAAAAGTTCCCAGCGGGCGTGTCATATCACAAAGCACCTCTGCGTTTTGGCTCCCGTTCAGCCGGAAGCGGATCTGCTGTTCTTCCCCAATCAAAATCCGCTCTTTCATTTTCTTCCTGTCCAGCGTCAGGACAAACAAAATCCTCTCAAAACATGGCTCATGCCGTATAAACTGATTCTCCATCCCTATCCCCTGCCTTTGTCTATGGTAATTATATAATTTAGTTATATCCGTTACACTCATGGTATCGCAGAAGCATTGTTTTGTCAAGGATAGTCCGCTATGATGATTGCAGTTGGTAATTTCGTGCCACACAGTACCTTGACAAGTGAATGACCGTCCAAAAGGGATATGACCGGCAGGAGAAGTGACGCATCCGGCGCACCAATGCAGGGAAACACCGCAGGAATGGGGCAGGAAAACGGATTTTGGGGAGAACGGCAACAGGAAGCATTTTAACCTATTTGATTTATGGGAGGAACAGAATGAACGATAAAAAGAGATTGAACAGCTATGAGGATTTACCGCTGGTTCTGGATGTAGCGGACATTCAGCGGATTATGGGAATTTCAAGAGCGAGCGCCTATGAGCTAGTACACACACCCGGCTTTCCGGCGTTCCGCAGGGGTAGGCTTATCAAGGTCAGCAAAATTGCTTTCTTTGAATGGATGGCAAAAGGCTCCGAAACCGTACCGAGAAGCGACAAATAAGCGTGAGGTATCATTCCCTGACTGCAATACTGCCGCACTTTCCAAAGGAGCATACAGAGGGAAAAAAACTTAAAAATGATACCGAAACGCTACACCAAAACAGCCTATCTGTGTACATCAGGTAGAAATGGAGAAAGGAGCCGGTTATGGCAAGAATGAGCAACAAGCGGCGGCTGGAATGGTCTTTCTTCTTAAATGACCGCAGCCGTATCACTTACAACGAACTGTGCCGGAAATGCCAGCACGAATGTAAACAGAGCTTCCGGGCGGTTGTGGTTGACTGCCCGAAGTATCTTTCCAAGCGTTCCAAGAAAAAGGACAAAACTGCCGGAAACGGCAAAATCCCTTAGGAACTAAGGGCGCACTTCTATACATAGTCTAAAGACCATGTATCGTGCGTCCTGCGGAGCTTACCTCTGCCGCTGATAAAATCAGCAATCCGAGGTCTGCGTTCGCTTTGCTCCGACAAGGTGGCTACACCCCCTTGCACCGCTAAAGCGGCTATCCCCTGTGTACCCGCCGCAAAGAGAAATCCGCTTTGCGGTTTTCCCTTTTCATCGGGTTTTATAGAAGCACTGACACACGGACTGTCTGCGGATGGTCTTTCTTTATCTTATCAGCAAAGGATGTGAGAACATGGAAAAATCTTTGGAACAGTTGAAGCAGGAATATGAAAAAACCACTGTCCTGCTGGAACGGGAAAAACGGAAAATGCAGCGTTTGAAAAACCGGCAGGCGTATCTGGAAAGCGGTTCCCGGAAACAGAGGACGCACCGGCTAATTACCCGTGGGGCAGCCGTTGAGAGCATTGCGCCACAGACAAAGGAGCTATCCGAAGCGGAATTTTATTCCCTCATGGAAAACATTTTGAATCTGCCGCAGGCGGAGCATTTCATCCGGTCTGCCACTGAGAACCACGCCCGTATTTCCGGGCAGGAGAAAGGCGGTGACTAAGGATAGCACTTTATCATTTTTCAATCGCACAGATAAAGCGTAGCGCCGGTCAGAGCGCCATTGCAAGCGCAGCCTACCGATCCGGGGAGCGTCTTTACAGCAGCTACTATGGAGAAGTCAGCGATTACACCAAAAAGGGCGGCGTGATTGCTTCGGAAATCATGCTGCCGCCCCATGCGCCGGAAATATATCTTGACCGGGCGACCCTCTGGAATGCTGTGGAGAGCTGCGAGAAACATCCAAAAGCACAGCTTGCCTATTCCTTTGATATTGCCATGCAGAATGAATTGACGCTGGAAGAAAACATGGAGCTGGCAAGGAAGTTCGTGCAGGAGCAGTTTGTGGCAAAAGGCATGATTGCCGATCTTGCTTTTCACAACCCGGAGAAAGAGGACGGCGGCATCCCTAACCCGCATTTCCATGTGATGACAACCATGCGCCCTTTGAACCCGGATGGCACATGGGGACAAAAACAGCGGCGGGAATATCTTCTTGATGAAGATGGAAACCGAATCCGGGATAAAAACGGCGATTATATGTTTAACGCTGTCCATACAACAGACTGGCATGAGCCGGAAACGCTGGAACACTGGCGGGAGCAGTGGGCGGCTGCCGTTAATACAAAATTTGAGGAAAAAGGGCTGGATGTGCGTATCGACCACCGTTCCTATGTGCGGCAGGGGCTTGACCTGATACCTACTGTCCACGAGGGAGCTAATGTCCGGCAGATGGAAGCAAAGGGCATCCGCACCGAGAAAGGGGAACTGAACCGCTGGATTAAAGCCACCAACCGGCTTATACAGGATGTGAGGAAGAAGATCAAAGCCCTGTTTGTCTGGATGGCAGAGGTAAAAGAAGAACTTTCCAAACCCCAGACACCGAGCCTTGCCGACCTGCTGATCGCTTATTACAACCAGCGCAACGCAGGGGCATGGAGCAATAAAGCCAGAACCGGAAACTTAAAGCAGTTTGCCGAAGCCGTCAATTATCTGACGGAAAACAAGCTGCTCACATTAGAGGATTTGCAGGAGCGTCTTTCCTCTGTCAGTGAAGAATTTGAAGCATTAAGCGGCTCCATGAAAAAGAAATCTGCCCGGATAAAGGAATTGCAGGAATTGATACGGGAGGGCGAGAATTACCAGCGGCTAAAACCTGTCCATACGGAATTGAACAATATCAAGTTTAAGAAACAGAGGGAGAAATTTGAAACATCCCACGATGCGGAGTTACGGCTGTTTTATGCCGCCCGCCGTATTCTGAAAGAAAAACTGGACGGAAAACCCATTGCCTTGAAAGCATGGAAACAGGAATACGCACAGTTAAAAACAGAGTATGCCGAACTGTCTCCGCAGCACAAGCCACTCCGGGAGGAAGTCATACGGCTGCGGCAGGTGCAGAACGCCGTAGATACCGCACTGCGCCGGAGGGAGCAGCCACAGGAAGTACAGAGAAAGAAACATGAGATGGAGCTATGATATAACCGGCAGCTTTACCGCTGCCGGTATTTTTACGGAGGGAGCATTTGAATGTATTTGAAGCGGTGAAACAGTCTGTTACCACCCGGCAGGCTGCTTCATTCTATGGAATCCGGGTGGGGAGAAACGGCATGGTCTGCTGTCCATTCCACAATGACCGCACGCCCAGCATGAAAGTGGACAGCCGCTTTTACTGCTTCGGCTGCGGGGCTTCCGGGGATGTGATCGACTTTGCCGCTTTGCTGCATGGATTGGGGAAACGGGAAGCTGCGGTCAGGCTTGCGGAGGACTTCGGCGTTTCCTATGAGAAATCCGGCAATGCGCCGCCAGATAGGAAGCGTAACAACAGGTCACAGCCCCGACAAAAATCAGCGGAGCAGAGATTTCAGGAAACGGAACGGTATTGTTTCCGGGTGCTATGCGATTATCTGCGCCTGCTGGAGCATTGGAAAACAGCATACGCCCCACAGCCGCAGGATGCCATCTGGCATCCTCTTTTTGTGGAAGCGTTGCAGAGGATAAGCTACACAGAATACCTTTTGGATATTTTGTTATACGGAGAAATAGAAGAAAAAGCGGCATTGATCGCCGCACAGGGAAAGGAGGTGCTGCGGCTTGAACAGCGAATTTCAGAGCTTGCCGCCGGAAACGCAGGAAGCGGTCAAAAGGACGATGGATACAATAGAGCCAGCGCAGACACCGGCAGAAATCCGGGAGACGTTAGAGGGGACGCAGAAAGGCGGCGTGAAGAACAGCATCCGAAACTGCCTGACGGTGTTCCAGCGTGACCCGCTGTTTCGTGGGGCGCTGCGCCTGAACCTTTTGACGGAGCAGATTGACATTGTGAAGCCGTTGGGCTGGGAGCGCACCAGTACCACTCTGACCGACATGGACATGAACTACCTGCTTTTGTATCTGGAAGAAAACTACGGGCTTACCAGCGAGAAAAAGGTGCAGAGCGCCATCAAGATTGTTGCCAATGAAAACCGCTACCATCCGGTCAGGGATTACCTGAACAGCCTGCAATGGGACGGCACAGAGCGCATCCGTTACGCCCTGCATCACTTTCTGGGAGCCGATACGGACGAATACACTTATGAAGCCTTGAAACTGTTCCTGATGGGAGCCATCCGGCGGGTATTCAGACCGGGGAGCAAGTTTGAGGTCATGCTCTGTCTGGTTGGTGGTCAGGGAGCCGGGAAATCTACCTTTTTCCGGCTGCTGGCAGGCAGGGACGAATGGTTTTCAGACGATTTGAAGAAGCTGGACGATGAAAATGTGTACCGCAAGCTTCAAGGGCATTGGATTATCGAGATGTCGGAGATGATCGCCACAGCCAACGCCAAGAGTATTGAGGAAATCAAGTCATTCTTAAGCCGCCAGAAAGAAACATACAAAGTGCCGTATGAGACACATCCGGCAGACCGGCTGCGGCAATGTGTATTTGGAGGGACGACCAACCGGCAGGACTTTTTGCCCCGTGACCGCACCGGCAACCGGCGCTTTCTCCCCGTGACGGTGTACCCGGAACGGGCGGAGGTTCACATACTGGACGATGAAGCGGCGGCGAGGGCGTATATCGAACAGATGTGGGCGGAAGCCATGACGGTTTACCGCAGTGGGAAGTATAAGCTGTCATTCAGCATAGAAATGAACCGATACCTGAACGCCCATCAGCAGGACTTCATGCAGGAGGACACACAGGCTGGCATGATCTACGCCTATTTGGAGGACTACACCGGTGACAGGGTATGCTCCAAGCAGCTTTATGAGGAAGCGCTGGGGAACTTAAATTCCCCGGCAGACTGGGAGACACGGGCAATCTGCGAGATTATGAATACCGGCATTGCGGGCGGCATCATACAGGGCTGGGCAGCCTACAAAAGCCCGAAGCGGTATAAGAAATACGGTTCTCAAAAAGGCTGGGAGCGTGTCAACCAAGACCCGCCGGAGGGGGACGGTTTTCAGGAAATCACGGAAGAAGAAGCCCGGCAAATGGAACTGCCATTCTGAAAAGCCGCCGGTTGACAGTTTGGTTGACGCTTTGGTTGACAGCCAGTTGACGGGGAAAAGCCTGATATTTGGGGCATTTCTCTCCTTTGTCAACCATGTCAACCAAGAAATCAAAGAAAAAGTAAAAAGTAATAATAGAGCGCCTATGGATTGTTTTCAAAGTCTTTTCTGCCGGTTGACACGGTTTGGTTGACACGGAGACAGTCTGCGGTTGTACACCTGCCTGACATTCCCTTGTCGGGCATATTTCATTTATGGAGGTAACTGCCTATGGCAAAAAACAAAAACGAGAGCAACAACGAAAACAGCGGCACCCTGCTTACCGAAAAAGACGGCACCCAGTATTTTGTCATGGGGAAAGTCCGTATCAAGGTATCGGAGCATTTTGCACAGGATGGGAAGCCGCTTGACAGCCTGCTGGAAGATGTGATCCAGCACGCTGCCGCCGCTTCCTGAAAAAATACGGAATAACGACTGTCAATCAGCCCACACTTATGATATACTTGTACCAGCGAGTATTGTATAAGCGTGGGTTGTTTCTTTTAGAAGGAGGATTTTTAAACGTGAAACAACCATACAATACAACGATTTATAACACCGCACTATATTTGAGATTGAGCCGCGACGATGAATTACAGGGGGAAAGCGGCAGTATCCAGACCCAGCGCATGATGCTTAGACAGTATGCCGCAGAGCATGGGCTGACCGTTGTAGACGAGTACATTGACGACGGATGGAGCGGGACAAATTTCGAGCGTCCAAGTTTCCAAAGGATGATTGATGACATCGAGGACGGGAAAATCAACTGCGTTGTCACAAAGGACTTATCCCGTCTGGGAAGAAACTATATCCTGACCGGTCAGTACACAGAAATCTATTTCCCCAGCAAGGGAGTACGCTACATTGCCATCAATGACAATGTGGACACCATCAACGGAGAAAGCGAGCTTGCACCGTTCTTAAACATCCTGAATGAAATGCACGCCCGACAGACCAGCAAAAAGGTCAAGGCTGCCATGCACACAAGATTTGCCAATGGCGCACACTATGGAGCCTATGCACCGCTGGGCTATGTAAAAGACCCGGACAAAAAAGGTCATCTTCTGATCGACCCGGAAACACGCTGGATTGTAGAGAAGATTTTTGACCTTGCCGTACACGGGAGGGGTGCCGCCAGCATTACACGGATTCTGGTGGAAGAAAAAGTACCTACCCCCGGCTGGCTGAACTATGAAAGATATGGGACTTTCGCCAATATCTACGCCGGTGCGCCCGCAGAAAAAGCCTATGCGTGGACGATAGCACAGGTCAAGAGCATTTTGAAAGAGGAAACCTACATCGGTCACAGTGTTCACAACAAGCAGAGCAACATTTCATTCAAGAACAAGAAAAAGGTGCGGAAGCCGCAGGAAGAATGGTATCGTGTGGAAAATACCCACGAAGCCATCATTTCCGAAGAAGTGTTCCAAAAAGTTCAGGAGCTGATTGCAAGCAGACGCAGACGACAGAAGAATGGCACAACGCAGATATTTTCCGGGCTGGTAAAATGTGCGGACTGCGGATGGTCATTGGCTTATGGTGTAAACAGCCAGAACAAAAATCCCTATGCACACTACCATTGCAGTAAGTACGGACAGGGATTACGCCAGTGTTCCATGCACTATATTCGCTATGATGTACTGTATGCCTATGTGCTTGCAAGACTGCAATACTGGTCTATGCTGGCACAGAAAGACGAGGACAAGCTGCTGAAACGGCTGCTCAATGCCAGTGACAGGGAAAGAAACTCTGCGAAGAAAAAGCAGGCTGCGGAGCTGAAAAAGGCAGAGAAGCGTAAAGCCGAAGTTGACGGGCTGTTTGCTAAAATGTATGAGGACTGGTCTGCCGGACGCATAACCGAGTATAACTTCAATATGCTGTCCGAGAAGTACCAGAACGAGCAAAAGGAGCTTGAAACAAAAATAAGACAGCTTCACGAAATGATGGAAGCCGCCGTACAGACCGCAGCGGATGCTGAAAAGTGGATTGCCCTGATGAAACAGTATGTCAACCCTGTGGAGCTGACCGCCGAACTTCTGAACACTCTAATTGAAAAAATAACCGTCCACGAAGCTGTCAAGGGCGAGGACGGAAGCCGTGAGCAGGAAGTAGAAATCTACTACCGCTTCATCGGCAAAATCGACTGACCTTTCTTTTTTACCCAACAATATCTTTAATTAAGGGAAACGGGGCAGGGCTTTCCCGAAACCGAAAAGCTGCTGCAATTGTCCAATATCTTTGATGTGTCCGTCGATTTTCTTCTGAAAGAGGAAAGCACGGCCGCATCCGCCGGGGAACGCGGCTTCTATGTGAGCCGGGAGATGGCGGCAGGCTACCTTGCCAGCGAAAAGCGGCTGGCCCGGTGCCTGGCTTTCACCTTCCTGTTCTGGGCGCTGGCCGGGGTGCCCTATGCCCTTTTCCCCACGCAGACCGCATGGCGGTTCTTCGGCATGGCCGCCTGTTTCGCAGCCGGGCTTATTTTCCTCGTGCTCGGTATCTTTACCGAACAGGACGCCTATAAAGTCCTGAAAACCGAACCCCTGCTGTTTGACCGCGAATACAGCAAAGAACTTTCCGCCGAGTACGCCGCGCGCAAGAAAAAGTATGTCCTGGTGGCCGTCCCCTGCACCATTCTGTTTGTGGCGGGCCTTGTGACCGTGATGCTGACCGTACGGGGCCCCCTCGTCTGGTCTGAATACCACGCCCTTGTCTTTTTGGGGCTGGCGGTGGGCCTTGCGGGGTTTGTGTACACGGGCAGTATGATGGACGCCTATGAACTGCTGGTAAAGAACGAGGAGCATATCGCCAGTTTTTCCTTCAAGCTGCGCCGGAAGTTCCGGGAATGGATTGACCGGCTGTGAGCGTCCCCATCTGCTCTCAAAAGTCAAAAGGCCCTGCAGGAAGCATCACCGCTTCCCGCAGGGCCTTTCCCTATGATAATGCGTCAGCGCAAAAGCATCGCCAGTTTTCTCCCGCACCAGACGCCCGCTATACAGCAGACGACGCTCAGCAGGATATACAGGCCGCCCAGACCATACGCTTTCTTTTCCAGCAGCGCAAGGGCTTCCAGCGAAAAGGTAGAAAAGGTGGTAAAGCCGCCGCATACGCCTGTTTTCCAGAACAGCACCGCATGGGGCGAAACGTCCCGGCCCCCGGCGGCGATCCCCACAACAAGCCCTATCAGCACCGCGCCTGCAATATTCGTCAAAAGCGTCCATATAGGGAAGTCCGCCTTCGCCGGTATAAGGCTGATGGCGTACCGGGCCATTGCCCCGGCCGCGCCGCCCAAAGCCACACACAAAAAATTCATCGGTTTTCTTTCCTTCCCTGCGTATTCCCGGCAGTTCGCGGCCCGGCTTACCTGCCGGCAGGCAGCAGAATGTCGTGGGAGACCGGCGTGAGGAACTGCGCCCGGAAGGACGCCAGATCCGGGCAGCGGGGCAGCAGGTGCATGGTCTTGGTCACCACCGATTCCAGCGTCATATCATAGGCTTCGATCACGCCGTAGGTCTGTTTGATCTGGTGGCCCACCTGGTAAACGCTCATATCGCTGCCCTCATAGATGACCTGGGTGGTCATGATGACCACTTTGCCCGTCTCGACCCAGGCGCCCACTTCCTGCGCAAAGTCCGCGGTAGCGTAGTAGGGCACACCGCCCACGCCGAACCCTTCCACGATCAGCGCATGGTAGGCCGGGCGCAGCAGCCGCAGCACATCGGGCTGAATGCCGGGGATCAGTTTGAGCACGAACACCGCGGGGTCCAGTTCCAGCGCCGGGACCGGCTTACCCAGCCCCGCCGGGGGCGGCAGCAGCGGGTAGACCTTGCGGTCCCGGATGTGGGCGACTTCCGGGTAACCGATACTGGAAAAGGCGTGGTAGCTTTTGGTCCGCAGCTTTTTGGCGCGGGTGCCCAGCATCACCTTGCCGTCAAACACGATGGTGACGCCCCACGCGCAGTCCGACGACGCATAGAGGAAGGCGTCCAGCAGATTGCGGCGGCCGTCGGTCTCCCGTTCGCCGATGGAGTTCTGCGCGCCGGTCAGCACGATGGGTTTGCGGGAACCGGGCAGCATATAACTCAGCGCCGCGGCGGTATAGGCCATCGTGTCGGTGCCGTGGGTCACCACGAACCCGTCGTAATCATCGTAGGCGTCCGCGATGGCCCCGGCGATCTGCTTCCAGTGGTCCGGGTGCACGTTGGTGCTGTCCAACTGGAACAACTGGCGGGTCTCCACCTGGCAGACTTCCCGGATCTCCGGCACGGTGCGCAGCAGTTCCTGCGAGGTAAGCTGCGGGATCTTGCCCTCGTCGGTCTTGAGGGTGGCGATGGTGCCGCCGGTGGCCAGCATCAGGATCTTTTTCATCAAAGCGTCTCCCCTTCCGCAGCCGCCCCCATGGAAAGGGCGGGCCGCAAAAATTCCCGTTCAGGAAGCCCCGAACGGGAAAATGGTTAATATGTTGTGATCGATGCGCCGGGATAGTAGTGCAGCAGGATGTCCTGATACCCCCAGCCGTTCTGGGCGTAACCGACGGCGCCCCACTGGCTCATGCCGCAGCCGTGGCCGTAGCCGTACACATCGAAGATAAAGGCATCCTTTTCGGCGTTATACGTAAAGGTAAAGCACTGGCTGCGCAGGCTGCGCCCATCGACGCTCTGCCGGGCCAGCAGGTTTTCCCGGAACCAGCGGCCGCTGACGGTCTCGCTGTTGCCGTCGGGTCCGACCTGGATCTTGGCGACCCAGCCATACTGGTTGGCCGAAACGATCTTGAACCAGTTGTTGGGGTCCACGCCCGAAAGGTCAATGCCCAGTTCCGACTTGATGCGTTCCTGCAGCGTCGAGCGTTGGAACAGCGCCGTGCCGCTGGACTCGCCGTTGGTGTGCCAGTTGGTGGCTACCGACTGGTCGTAGGGGCTGTCCACCGCCTGCAGCCAGGGCCGGTCGTTGCCCCAGACATCCGCCGCCGAAGCCGTGCCGGTGCTGGCCGAAGCAAAGTACGGCGTAAAGCAGACCTGGCCGTTGTAGGTCAGCAGCACATGGGCCACTTCCCGCGCGGCGGCCAGCGCCGTTTCGCCCGGCGTGGTGCCGGATACCGCGGGATAGCCGGACTGGCTCAGGATCCAGCAGTGGGTGGCGACGCACTGGGCCTTATAGGCTTCCAACGGCGCGTTGGAACCCAGTTCGTTCTGGGCCACCATAGCAAGGCACTGCACCAGATCCATCGTCTGGGCCGACCCGTTCATCGTGACGTTGATGGTCTCGCCTTCTGTCGTGCCATCCCCCTGTTCCGAGGAAGAGGACGAAGAATCGGCGGAATCAGAGGGCGCACTGTCACTGGATACCGGCTCCTCCGTGGGTTCCGGGGTGGAAACGATCTCGTCCACCGTGACAGTTTCTTCCGGCAGGCTGCCCTCGGCGCCCTGATTCAGGTCGGACTCGCTGGCGTTGGCGTTGCCCGCCACGTCGTCAAGGCCCGCCAGCAGTTCGTCCGCGCTGGCCAGCAGGTCGTCGGTCTGCTCCTGCATATCGTTGATCTGGCTGTCCAGGTCGGAGCCGGTGCTTTCCTCCTCGGCCGGGGCGTTGTTGCGGTCAGCCGTTTCGGCCGCGCTCTGCTGGGCATAGCGGTCCACGCTGGCCTGCAGCATGGAGCGGATCTCCGGCATGGGCTGGTTCTTGCGCTGGTACTGGAGCGCCGTCAGCAGCGGGTCCTCCGCCGCGGTGATGGCCGCGCCGTCCAGCGCCGCCGTCTCCGAATCTTCGATCAGGCGGCCGGTCACACAGAGCAGGACGCCGTCCTCCTCCGTTTTGCTGGTGACGGTCAGGAAGTGGGAGCGGTCGCCCACGTCCACCCCAGTCTGCCACAGGCTCCGCGCCTGGATGCCCGCCACAAAGGACAGGTAGTCATAATACCGGGAAAGGTCCGTGCTGCCGTAGAGGTCAAACGCGCCCTCGCCCTGTTCGGCGGGGTCCAGATAATAAACGGCCACCACCTTGAAGCGGTACGCGCCGTTCTGCATATACAGCGTAAACCCGCTGTTCTGCTCGATCGTTTCCTGCTGGGCCAGCCCCGCAAAGGTATCGCCGGTACATTCCAGCACCGTGTTGCCGGGGGCCTCCTGATCCAGGGCGTTGGCCGTGGCAAAGCGCAGCAGCGGCGTCTGTACGCCGTCCGCATCGGTCTCCGGCTCGATGCCGGGGGCGTAGACCAGCGCGCCGTCCAGACCGGGCCAGCCCAGGTATCCCAGCGCGCCGGGGCGTTTTTCCAGCGCGTTGGCAAGGTAGGCTTCCGCCGTCTGGTCATAGGATGTGGTGCCGTAGTTGCGGGACAGCGGGCGGGTGCCCAGGTCGTGGCGGAAGAACCACCACAGCCCTGCCGCGCCTGCCAGGATCAGCAGCACGACCACAACCAGCACGGTGATGACCGTGCGCTTGCGGCGGCGTTCCTCACGCTCGATCCGCGCCAGGCTGCGGTTGCGGACTTCCGAAATATCCGGCGCCTGCCGTTCCGGCGCGCGTTCTTCCCGCCGGGAAGCGCGGGCGGTCCGGGCCGCCACTTCGGCTTCCTCCTGTTCCGAGAACAGACGGGTGGCCGCACGGCTGAAATCTTCCGCCGTAGTGGTACGGCCCGCCGCCGCGTCGGCTTCATCGGCCGCCTGGGCGGCGGCGATGGCTTCGGGGTCCAGTTGGGCCGAGAAATCCGGCACTTCCTCGTCCAGGATCGAACGGGCCGGGGCGTGCACCGCGCTGTGGTCCGTGTGGTCCACGGGGGCTGCGGCCCTTGCCACATGCACCCCGCGGCGGCGGCGCGCGTCAGCCGCCGCCTGCGGCCCGGCTGTTTCGATCGTCAGCGGGTCGGCGTTGGGCGCGGCGTCAAAGTCGGTCTCGAACTGAATGGTCCCCACCGGCGCGGTATGGCCCGCCGCGGGGGCTGCCGGCGCCGGCCGCACAGGGCGCGGGGCCGGTTCCGCCGTGTCAAAGTCCAGCATGGGTTCAAAATCCGCGGTGCGGTCCGGCTCCTGGGTGGCCGGGGTGCGGTGCCGCAGAGAAAACCGCACGGTATTCCCCCGCTGCCGCCCGGCCTCCGAAACAAGGAGCATCGGGTGGTCGCGGCCGGGGCGGAAGGTGATGCAGGAATCGGTGAGCTGCAACCCCTGCAGGCGGCGGCGCAGCAGGTCCAGGATCTGGTTGCCCACGGCCGCGTCGCTGAGTTCCGGCGGCAGCGCGCAGGCGGCAGCCCCGGAACGGTCGCAGATCAGCACGAAGGGGCACTGCCCCACCGTGGCGGGCATATACGCGGCGGCATAGTCCGCCCCCGTGACCTGCAGCGCCGAAGCCGCGCGGCCCGCGGCGGCCTGCACCACGTCCCCCGGGAACTTGCGCAGCAACTGCGGCGGGACCTGGATCTGCCGCTGCGCTTTGGCGTTGGCATAGCTCTCGGTCCCAAAGTCGAACACGGCTTCGCTGTGGGGCAGCGGCTGCAAAAGGTCGCCCACCAGGCGGCCCGTGGTCTCGTCCACGGTCACCAGCAGCTTCCGCTTGCGCAGCAAAAGGTCCAGCGTGGCCTGGGCCAGGCTGGTCTCGCCACTTCCAAACACATCATCGCCGAACTTGGCCTTCAGCTTTTGGATCCATTTATCGCAGTACTGCTCGGCCATGGCGCGGGTCGGCGCGCTGACCTGCACGCAGACGGCGAACTCGCCGTCCCGTTCCAGCAGGCGCAGCCCCGGGCAGCCGTCGTCCCGGACCTGCCGCAGCACAGCCGATACTTCTGCCGCCGTGGGTCCAAAAACGCGCAGGATTTTCAGTTGAGTGTTGACCATGATGTGCCTTCCCTTACGTTTAGAATCAAAGGTCGATCTGTTCCGGCGGCGTATCCGGCCGGATGGGCGTTGCCTCCGGCACCGGCAGCCCCAGCGCCATGCGGCGCAGCAGATCCAACGCATACAGCGCCGCGCGGGTGCGGATCACCTGGCGGTCATTGTAACCGCCGAGCGTCAGCCGTTGCAGCCAGCCCGTGCCGGTGCGCATATCCGCCCCGGCCAGATAGACCGTGCCCACCGGCTTGCCGGGCAGCGCGCCGCCGGGGCCTGCCAGCCCCGTGATGCCCACCGCCAGCTCCGCGCCGGAAGCGCGGGCGGCGCCGAACGCCATTGCCGCCGCCACCGGGCCGGATACGACGTTCCAGCGTTGGATCGTCGCGGCGTCCACGCCCAGCAGCCGCTGTTTGGCGGCCTCCGCGTAGGTGACGAACCCGAAGCCGAACACCTCGCTGGAGCCGGGCACATTGGTCAGGCGTTCCGCGATCATGCCGCCGGTGCAGCTTTCGGCCGTGGCCGCGTGCAGGCCGCGCTCCCGCAAAATGCGCACGACCGTGTATTCCAGCGCGGGCACGTCCACGTCATAGGCCGCATCGCCCAAAATATCGCGGAATTTTTCGAGGTAGGCGTTGCAGGCGCGCTCGGCGGCCTCGCGGGTCGCTTCCCGCGCTGTGACGCGGATCTCGGACTCGCCGGTCTTGCAGTAGATCGCCGCGGTGGGGTTGGCGCTCTCGAACAGCGGCGCCACCTTGCTGGCGATGCTGCTCTCGCCCCCCAGCACGCGCAGCGTGCGGGAATAGATCGTGCAATTCTGCCGCCGTTCCAGCGCGGGGCGGATCTGCTCGGTCCACATGGCTTTCATCTCCCGCGGGACGCCGGGCATCAGCGCCGCGCAGTGGCCGCGGGCATCCTCGAACCAGGCCCCCGGCGCCGTGCCGTGGGCGTTGGGGATCTTGTGGCCCCTTGTAGGGACCATGGCCTGTTTGCGGTTGTTCGGGGTGGGTTCGCGCCCCGTCCGGGCGAAAAAGGCCGTGATCTTCGCCCATTCTTCTTCATCAAAATGCAGCGTATCACCAAAGGCTTCCGCTACCGTTTCTTTCGTCAGATCGTCCTCGGTGGGCCCCAGCCCGCCGGAGAAGATCAGCAGGTCGCTGCGGTCGCGGGCCTGTACCACCAGTTCCCGCAGCCGGTCGGGGTTGTCCCCGATCACATGCTGGTGCAGCACACTGACGCCCAGTTCCGCCAGTTCCCGGCTCAAAAACTGGGCGTTGGTGTTCAAAATGTCCCCCAGCAGCAGTTCCGTTCCGACACAGATGATCTCCGCCGTCACAGCAGTTCATCCTCCCCCATGCGGATCGCGATTTTTTCCACGCCCTCGGCGGCTTCCGCTTCCAGCGCGGCCAGTTCCGGCATCGCGGCTTCGGCGGCCAGGATCTCGTCCAGCGTGGGGTTGGTCTTGGGATGGGGCGGGGTGAAGATCGTGCAGCAGTCCTCGTAGGGTTCGATGGACGTTTCAAAAGTGCCGATCTTGCGGGACAGCGCGATGATCTCTGTCTTGTCCATGCCGATGCAGGGCCGCAGGACCGGCAGGTCCTGCGCCGTGTCGGTACAGACCAGCGCCGCCATCGTCTGGCTGGCCACCTGGGCCAGGCTTTCGCCGGTGACAAGGGCCTGCAATTCCAGTTTGCCCGCCACCAGCCGCGCGATGCGCAGCATGCTGCGGCGCATGAGCACCGTGAACAGCACGTCCGGCGCGTTGTCGCGGATGTATTCCTGGGGCTTTGTGTAGGGCACGACGAACAGCGTGCAGTTGCCGGTGTATTCCACCAGTTCCTGGGCCAACTGCTTGACCTTGAGCTTGGCGCGCAGGCTGGTGTAAGGCGGGCTGGCAAAGTGGATGTGGTGCAGCGCCAGACCGCGGCGCGCCATGCACCAGGCGGCCACCGGGCTGTCGATCCCACCGGAAAGCAGGTTCAGCGCCCGGCCGCTGGTGCCTACGGGCAGGCCGCCGGCGGCTTCCACCTTGGGGCCGTGTACATAGGCCGCGCGGTCACGAATCTCGACCATGATCTCCATCTGGGGATGATGCACGTCCACACGCAGGTGGTGGTGCTTGCCCAGCAGGTACGCGCCCAGTTCGCGGCAGATCTCCGGGCTTTTCATCGGGTATGCCTTGTCGGCGCGCTTGGCCTCCACTTTGAAAGTGCGCAGGCCGCGCAGGGCTTCGCCCAGGTAGGCTTCCGCCGTCTCACAGATGGCGGAAAAATCCTTGGGGCATTCCACGGCGCGGCTCATCTTGACGATGCCGAACACACGGGAGACCCGGCGGAACGCTTCGTCCATATCCAGGTCTTCCTCCAACGGTTCGATAAAGACCGTGCTCTGGGCCTGATATACTTTGAACTTGCCCAGCGGTTCCAGCCGCCAGCGGATGATCTTGGCCAGCCGGGCTTCAAACTTGCCGCGGTTAAGGCCCTTCAGGGTCATTTCGCCCTGGTAGGCCAGAATGATCTCTTTCATACTACAATCGCCTTTCGATCAGGAAAACGGAAATACAAACCAAAAGCCGTCCCCGGCATCGGGGACGCTCAAATATGCTGCAGGCTCAGCAGGCCGTTGCGCAGGCCGTCCAGCAGCGCGTCCACGTCCTCGAACGTGTTGCCCGCGCAGAAGCTGGCCCGCAGGGCCGTCTGGATGATGCGGTCCGGGCAGCCCATCGCCACCAGCGTGTGGCTGGGCTCGCCTTTGTCGCAGGCGCTGCCGCCCGACACCAGCACCCCCCGGGTGTTGAGGTAGTTGATGAAGGTCTGGCTGTTGACGCAGCCGGTGGAGAAGTTCAGCACTTCGGGCACTGCGTCGTCCGGCGAATTGATGGTGATGCCGGGCAGCGCGGCCAGGCCTTCCCGCAGGCGGCGGTTGAGCGCCTGCACCTGGCGGGTGCGGGCGCGCATATCCTGGAAGCCCTTGGCCGCCGCCAGCCCCAGCCCCACGATGTAGGGCGTGTTCTCGGTCCCCGGGCGCAGGCCGCGCTCCTGATGGCCGCCGCAGTAGGGCGGGCGCAGCGTCTGGCGCTGGCTGTCCCGCACGAACAGCGCGCCGATGCCCTTGGGCGCATGGATCTTGTGGCCGGAAACCGTCAGCGTATCCACCCCGGCCCACTGCTGCAGGTCGATGGGCAGGCGCAGCCACGCCTGCACCGCATCCACATGGAAATGGGTGCGGCTGTTGCGCTTTTTGATGCCGTCCGCCAGCGCGGCGATATCCTGCACGGCGCCGGTCTCGTTGTTGACGGCCATGCAGCAGGCCAGCGCGGTGTTCTTGTCCACCGCCGCCAGGAATTTGTCGGTACGGATATGCCCGTCCGCTTCGGGCATGATCTCGACAACTTCAAAGCCTTCCCGCTGCAGCGCCCGCACCGCCATCTGCACGCTGGGGTGCTCGAACCCGGTGACCACGACCTTGCGGCCCCAGGAACGCCGGGGCATGGCCGCGCCCCAGATGGCCATATTATTGCCTTCGGTGCCGCAGCCGGTGAAGTAAATCTCATCCTTGCGGCAATGCAGGGTCTTTGCAATGCGTGCGCGGGCCGTGTCGATCCCGTCCTGGGCCGCAATGGCCGGGTCGTACAGGCTGCTGGGGTTGGCCCACAGTTCCACCAGCGCATCGTGGATGATTTCCGTCACCGCAGGGTCAATGCGCGTGGTCGCCGCGTTGTCCAGATAATGAAGCTGGGGGTCAGAAAGCATACGGATTCCTCACATTTTGAACAAAATTATACAGGATAAATTATACACGCCCGCCGGGGGAAAAACAACAATTCCGGCAAAAAAATTTCCGAATTCTGGCAGGACCCGGCGGAAAAAATGCGGGGCGGCCGAAGCCGTCCCGCAGCCTGTTGTTCTGTTTGGGCCCGCCGGGTCATTCGCCGAAGTCCCGCGCGGCTTTTTTCATCATCTCGCGGATCGGCAGATTGTAGGGGCAGCGGGTCTCGCAGGCGCCGCACTGCACGCAGGCGCTGGCCTTGACAGGCAGCGTGGCGTAGCGGCTGCGGCCCCATTCCGCCAGACCGTAGCGGTTGAGGTAGCCCTGGAACAGGAACACGTTGGGGATCTGGATGCCCACACTGCAGGGGGCGCAGTAGTTGCAGCGGCGGCAGAACTGGGTGCCCAGCGCGTCGCGCACCTTCTGGCAGGCTTCTTCTTCCTCCGGCGTGAGGGGCGCGACATTTTCCGCGCCCTGGACGTTCTGCTGCAATTCTTCGGGTGCAGCCATGCCGGGGATGGCCACCGTCACGTTGGGGTTGGAGAGCACATACCGCAGCGCCAGATGGCCGTCCTCGATGGCGCCGCCGGCCAGCGGCTTCATATCGATGAAGGCCTTGCCCGCCTTGGCGCAGCGCGCGATGAGTTCCGCGCCCTGCTGCTCTACGATATTATACGGGAACATGATGGTCTCAAACTCCGGCACATCGAGGGCCGCCTCGAACACAGCGGCCAGATGGGCCGTCACGCCGATATGCCCCACCACACCGGCGTCCCGCGCTTCCCGCAGGGCTTCCAGCGCGCCGCCGGGCGCCAGGATCGTCTTGAGGTCCTGCAGGCTGGGGTTGTGGAACTGGTACAGTTCAATATGGTCGGTGCGCAGGTTCTTCAGGCTCAGGGCCAGTTGCTCCTGCATTTCCTCCCTTGTGAGGGCGCGGCACTTGGTCGCCAGCACGAACTGGTCGCGCAGGCCCAGTTCTTCCAGCGACTGGCCGATCCATTCCTCGCTGACCGTATAGCCGCGGGCGGTGTCGATATAGTTGATGCCCGCCGCGTGGGCTGCCTGCAGCAGCGCACGGGTGCCGGGCTGGTCGATGCGCTGGATGGGGATGCCGCCGAACCCCAGGCGGGAGACCCGCAGGCCGGTCTGACCCAATTGAACATATTGCATAGCGTTCGCCTCGTTTTCATAATCTCGTGTACCCCCATTATAGCAAATTTCCCGCGGATTTCCAGTCCCCCGCCGCCTTTTTGATTGACAAACCGCGCCCTGTGCGATACCATTATTTTGTATTATTGTTTGAAATTCCTGATGCGATGCTATTTTGGGAGGACAATCGCCATGAAATTTGGTTTTATCGGCTGTGGCAATATGGGCGGCGCGGTGGCGCGGGCCGTCTGCAAGGGCGCGGGCGCGCGTGAAGTGCTGCTGGCCAACCGCACCCCCGCCAAAGCCCAGGCCCTGGCCGCCGAACTGGGCTGCGCCTGCGGCACCAACGAGCAGGTCGCCGCAAGCTGCGACTTCCTGTTCCTGGGCGTCAAGCCCCAGATGATGGAAGATATGCTGGACGAACTGGCCCCCGTGCTGGAATCCCGCGCCGAGAGCCGCCCCTTTGTGCTGGTGACGATGGCCGCCGGGCTTACCATGCACCAGATCCGCCAGATGGCGGGCAGCGGCTACCCGGTGATCCGCATGATGCCCAACACCCCCGTGAGCCTGGGCGCGGGCATGATCCAGTACTGCTATGACGATGTGGAGCCGGAACAGCTGGCGGAATGGCTGAACGCCATGGCCCCCGCCGGTGTGCTGGACGAGGTGCCGGAATCCATGATCGACGCCGCCAGCGCGGTGTCCGGCTGCGGGCCGGCGTGGGTGTACCAGTTCATCGAGGCGCTGGCCGACGGCGGCGTGGCGGCCGGTCTGCCCCGCGCCAAGGCCCAGCAGTATGCTGCCCAGATGGTGCTGGGCAGCGCCCGCATGGTGCTGGAAAGCGGGCAGCATCCCGGCGTGCTGAAGGACGCCGCGTGCAGCCCGGGCGGTTCCACCATCCAGGGCGTGCGCGTTCTGGAAGAGCACGCCTTCCGCGGCGCCGTGACCGACGCGGTGCTGGCGGCTTACGAAAAAACGAAGGAATTGGGGAAGTAAACCATGCGAATCGTCGTCAAGGTAGGCACCAGCACGCTGGCGCACCCGGGCGGGCGGCTGAACATCCGCCATACCGAGGCCCTCGTCAAAGTGTGGAGCGACATCAAAAACGCCGGTCATGAGCTGATCGTCGTTTCCTCCGCCGCCACCGGGCTGGGGGCGGGCAAGCTGCAGATCGCCCGCCCCCAGGACATTCCGACCAAACAGGCGGCCGCCGCCGTGGGCCAGTGCGAACTGATGTACACCTACGACCGGCTGTTCGGCCAGTACAACCACACCGTGGCCCAAATGCTGCTGACCTGGGAGGATTTCGACCATGAGATTCGGCTGCACAACCTGCGCAACACGCTGGAACGCCTGCTGCAGCTGGGGGCCATCCCTATCATCAATGAAAACGACTCCGTCGCCTGCGAGGAATATTCTTTGGGCGACAACGACACCCTGGCTTCGCTGGTAGCCCAGTGCTGCCAGGCGGACCTGGTGGTGCTGCTGTCCGACATCGACGGGCTGTACACCGCCGACCCGCACACCGACCCCAACGCCCGGTTGATCCCGGTGGTGGAACACATCACGCCCGAAATCGAGCAGCTTGCGGGCGGCGCCGGTTCCGCACTGGGCACCGGCGGCATGCTGACCAAAGTGGTGGCCGCCAAGCGCGCCACCGCTGCCGGGGTCGATCTGATCATCGCCAACGGGTCCCACGCCGAAGTGTTGTACGACATCCTGGAAGGCAAACCCGTGGGCACCCGCTTTATTGGACAGAAGGAGGTTGCACCGTGACCACGCAGGAGATCCTGCAGGCCGCGCAGGCCGCGCGCCTGCCCCTGGCCCTTGCAGACACCGACACCAAGAACGCCGCGCTGAAAGCGATGGCGGTCGCGCTGATCGCCGCCCAGGAGGAGATCCTGGCCGCCAACCGGAAGGACCTGGAAGCCGCGCGCGGCCATGTGAGCGAAGTGATGCTGGACCGGCTGGCCCTGACGCCGGGCCGCCTGACCGACATGGCCAAGGGCATGCGCGAGGTAGCCGCCCTGCCCGACCCGGTGGGGACCGTATTGCGCAAGATCGTGCGCCCCAACGGCCTTTTGATCGAAAAGACCGCGGTGCCCATGGGCGTGATCGCCATTATTTACGAGAGCCGCCCCAACGTGACCAGCGACGCCGCCGCCCTGGCCCTGAAAGCGGGCAGCGCCTGTGTGCTGCGCTGCGGGCGGGAAGCCTGGGCCACCTGCCACGCCATCGTGCTGGCCTTGCGCGCCGGGCTGCGGCGGATGCGGCTTCCGGAGTGCGCCGTCAGTCTGGTGGAGGACACCAGCCACGCCAGCGCCCAGGAATTGATGACCGCCGACGGTCTGGTGGACCTGCTGATCCCGCGGGGCGGGGCCGGTCTGATCCGCGCCTGTGTGGAACACGCCACCGTGCCCTGCATCCAGACCGGGACTGGGATCTGCCATGTGTATGTGGACGCAGCCGCCGACCTGGACATGGCGCTGAACATTGTGGAGAACGCCAAGACCAGCCGCCCCAGCGTATGCAACGCCGAGGAAGTGCTGCTTGTCCACCGCGACGTGGCCGCCGCGTTCCTGCCCCGGCTAAAAGAGCGGCTGGTGGACGCGCGCGCAGCCGCCGGGCTGCCCCCGGTGGAACTGCGGCTGGACCCCGCGGCGGCCGCCATCATTCCCGGCGTGCCCGCCGCCCCCGATGATTTTGACACCGAACATCTGGATTACAAGCTCAGTGTGGCGGTGGTCCCCACGCTGGAGGACGCCGTCGCCCACATTGCGGCCCACTCCACCCACCACAGCGAGGCCATCGTGACCGAGGACAAGGCCGCTGCCCACCGTTTTGTGACCTGCGTGGACAGCGCGGCGGTCTATGTGAACGCCAGCACCCGCTTTACCGACGGCGGCGAGTTCGGCCTTGGCTGCGAAATGGGCATCAGTACCCAAAAGCTGCACGCCCGCGGCCCCATGGGGCTGGCGGAACTCTGCACCTACAAGTACATCATCCACGGCAGCGGGCAGATCCGCGGCGGCGCTTCGGCCGCGATGCAGACGCCCTGCCAGTGACCTGTTTTCCCCCCTCTTATCAAAAAAGCACGCTGCCCCGCGGGGCGGCGTGCTTTTTTATTGCGGGTCCTGTGTGCGAGCGGCGCCGGGCCGTACCCGGCAGGGCTTCCCTGCCCCGCCCCTACCCGCACAATAGGTAGGCGCCTTTTCGCCTGCTGCCCCGCAAAAGCCCGGTTTCACAAAAACCCGGCGGCCTGCTTTGCAGGCCGCCGGGCTGTGTGTTGTTCCGGCTTAGCCGATGTTCATATCCACCGCCGTGGAGATGCCGTTGACACGGCCCGAACCGGTATACTGCCAGATATCGTACTTGTAATTGAAGCTCAGGGTATCGCGGTACTGCGCGATCCAAGTGTTATACTTGCTGATGTTGGCAAAGTTGAGGTTGTTGTAGAACCAGCTTGCGTAGGAGTAGACGCCCGCCTTGTAGCCCGCGTTGCGGATGGTCTCGCAGAAGGCCACGGCGCAGGCCGTGCGCTCGGCGGCGCTGATGGCGTTGGCGCGGCCGCCCGCCACATACTCGGTGTCATAGTAGACGCCCAGGGGCAGCGAGTAACCGCTGACGAGGCTCAGCACCATGCTGGCTTCTTCCACGGCTTCGGCCTCGTTGATGGCCTGGCTGTAGAAGTAGACGCCGACTTTCAAGCCTGCGTTGATCGCGCCCTGGATGTTGCGGCGGTAGGTCTCGTCCTCTACCAGTGCGCCCGTACCGTAACCGCGGTAGCCGCAGCGGATGATGGCGAAGGTGATGCCGTCGGCCTTGACGGCGTTCCAGTCAATGGTGCCCTGGAACTTGGAAACGTCGATGCCGCGCGCCGTGCGGTTGAGCGCGCCGTCGGCGCCGAACTCATAGACGTTGCCCTGGATGACCTGGTTGCCGGTGACCGGCTCATGGGTCGTGGGGTCGTAATAATATGTAGCGCCGTCGATCTCCTGCCAGCCGGTATAAATGTACTCGATTTTTTCGGTGGCGGTCACGTTAAAACCGTATTCCGCCAGCTTGGCCGCCTCGATGGAATCCGGCCAGCCCGCCGTGGGGTCCTCCGGCGTGGGCGTAGGGGTAGGCGTCGGAGTAGCTGTAGGCGTGGGCGTGGGGGTCGCTGTGGGCGTAGGCGTCGGGGTCGCCGTCGGGGTAGGGGTCGGCGTTGCCGTGGGCGTCGGGGTGGGCGTCACCGTAGGCGTAGGCGTCGGGGTTGCCGGATCTTCCGAAGGCGTGGGGGACGGGTCTTCCGTCGGGTTCGGGGTGGGGGTCGCACCATCCGTGGGGGTGGGCGAAGGCGAAGAACCCGACTCGCTGCCGGAGCCCGAATTGGCGTCATCGTTTTCCTTCGGTTCCGGCGTCACCATGGCTTCCCCCGTGCGGTGGGCCATCTCCATTGTGCGGCCGGTGTGGCCCAGATTCGTGATGGAGTCCGCCGCGCCGGGCAGCCAGACGGACAGGGCGCTGTACGTGCTGGCATTGCCGTCACGCTGGGCGCCGGTCAGTTCCTCGGTGCCGTCCTTATAGACCGGCAGATAGGGGGACTCTTTCCCGTTGGACAGCATCAGGTGGCCGCTGCTGCTCAACTGGGCGGTGTACACCGTGGTACGGCCTTTTTCCTCTTTGGAGCTTTCGGCGTACTGGACGGTGTCCACCACTTCGTCCGCGATGGGCGCCGCGCTCACCGCGGAGTCCTCGGCGCTCTCGTTGACTTCATCGGCCTGCATGATCTTATCCTTGACGGCATCCACGTCCGCCTGATAGACCACTTTTTCCTGTACTTCGACCTGCGTGCTTTCCGGCACGATGTAGCCCTCGATGGGCTGGATCGTGACGGTGTATTCGCCGGGTTCCACATCCTCCGCCAGCGCGGTGCCGTTTTCCGGGTCAACGGCATAGTCCGTGGTCTCGCCCTCGGCGTCGGTCAGCGTCACCGTGGCTTCCACACCGATCAGCGGCAGTTTGCCTTCCTGTTCGGTATCTTCCGCAGATTCTTCGGGTTCTGCCGACGGGGTAGGCGTACCGGCGCTCTCCGGCGTTTTTTCTTCCATAGTATAGAGCTGCACGCCCACATCCTGCTGGATCACCGTCACGTCCGCCAGCAGTTCCACATCCGGTTCCGGCGTGGGGCTGGGCGTGGGCGCAATGGTCGCCACGGGGGTGGGCGTAGGGGTAGGCTCCGGCTCTTCGCCCGGCGCAAAGGAGGCCGCAAATACCCCCAGGCCGATGCTGGCCGTCAGCACCGCGGCGGAGCCGCCCGCCACGACCTTGTACAGCGGCAGCCGCGCAAACGCGTTGCCGGAAAAATACTTCATCGGATTCCGCTTCTGAAACATCCTGACCTCACCATTTCTGATTTGCCAATACACTTATACGATATGTATTGGATATGATAACACAAAACGGTTCCCCGCCGCAAGAGTTTTACCGCCCGGATACGGCGTTTTTCGATGTAAATTTTTCACAAATCTGCGGGGCCGACTTTGGGGCGTCGGGGCGGCCTTTTTTCACTTTCTTACGGCGTTTTTCATGATATAGGGGCCTGCCCTGCCCCCAGGGGGCTACAGCTTGTATAGGCAGAATACCAACGCCCCACCGCAGGGTGCGCGCCGTTTCGCCCGGAAAAACCTCCCGCCGCCCGGCTTGACAAACGGCGCGGAATGTGTATACTTTGTTACTGGACATAAAAACAGGGGCGCTGAGGGGCATCCTCGGCTGAGATCGAAGCAAACAGCAGCTTCGGGTCACCTTGAACCTGATCCGGATAATGCCGGCGTAGGAAGTTTGACCCATATACCAGTCATACTGCGTTTGCGCCTGCTTGTATTAGCGGGCGCTTTTCTTGTTTTTATGTACTTTTTATTGTTTGGGGAGGATATTCACCCATGAGCAGAACCTATTCCAAGACCCGCACCCTGGTGGAGTGCGCCCTGATGATCGCCCTGGGCACCGTACTGGCGAACATCAAGATCTACGAATCGCCCTATGGCGGTTCGGTCACGCTGTTCAGCATGCTGCCGTTCATTTTGATCTCGTTCCGGCACGGCGTCAAATGGGGCCTGTTCACCGGCTTTGTGAACAGCCTGCTGCAGATGCTGCTGGGCTTCTATGCGCCGCCGTCCCCCGGCCTGCTGCCGCTGGTGGGCATGATCCTGCTGGACTATGTGCTGGCTTTCACGCTGCTGGGGCTTGCCAGCGCCATCGCCCGGCCTTTCCGCAACCAGCTTGTGGGGGTAGCCGTGGGCACCGCGGCGGTCTGCCTGATCCGCTACCTGTGCAGCTTCCTGTCCGGCGTGCTGATCTGGGGCAACCTGAGCGAAGGTCTGCCCGCCTGGCTCTACAGCCTGACGTATAACGGCAGCTACATGATCCCGGAGACCATCCTGACTACCGTAGCCGCCGTGCTGGTCTGCAAGACCGCGCCCAAGCTGTTCCTGGCCCAGCAGGGCTGACCGCGCCGTTTTCCCGGCTTTCTGCCGCTTTCCGTGCTGTTCGGAAGGCGGCTTTTTTTGCTGCCTGACGCCGCACGGCGGCGCTTTTTGTCGAACGGCGTCCTTTCTTCGGGCATCTTTCTCCGGTTTGTTAACATTTTAACCAAATATTTTTGTCATTTTTCGGCTATTTGCCAAATCGGGCCTTTTGACCGCTTTTTTATGAAGAATTACTTTATTTTTTATGAAAATTATGTTAACATAGAAGCAACAGAGCGACTGCCGCCGGGGACCAGGCCGGTGCGCCGCTACGTTACAGGGAATCCATTTTATATTTGGAGGAATGCTTTTATGATGAAATATCTGCAGAAGCTCGGCAAGGCGCTTATGCTGCCCGTTGCCGCGCTGCCCGTCTGCGGCATCCTGATGGGTCTGGGCTACGCCCTGGCTCCTGCCGCTATGGGTGCTGAAGGTACGACCGAAGGTCTTGCCTACACCATCGGCTTTATCCTGATCAAAGCCGGCGGTGCGCTGATCGACAACATGGCCTGGCTGTTCGCCGTCGGCGCGGCCGTGGGCCTGTCTGACGACCATGACGGTACGTCCGCCCTGGCTGGCCTGGTCAGCTACCTGATGATGACCCAGTTGCTCTCCACTGGTGTTGTCAGCGCCCTGCCCTTTATGGCGCTGGAGGAAGACTCTGCCACCTTCATTGCTTTCCAGAAGACTGCCGGCAACGCCTTCATCGGCATCCTGGCTGCCATCATCGGCTCCACCTGCTACAACAAGTTCAAGAACACCCAGCTGCCTGACTGGCTGGCCTTCTTCAGCGGCAAGCGCTGCGTCGCCATCGTCACCGGCCTGGTTTCCATCGTGGCGTCCGTCATCCTGCTGTTCCTGTGGCCGTTGATCTTCAACGCCCTGGTTGCGCTGGGCGACGGCATCGTGGGCCTGGGCGGCATCGGTGCCGGCCTGTACGCCTTCTTCAACCGCCTGCTGATCCCCACCGGCCTGCACCACGCGCTGAACAACGTGTTCTGGTTCGACACCATCGGCCTGGGCGACCTGACCCACTACTGGGCCGGTGAGACTTCCGCCGACGTGGGCTGGAGCCTCGGCATGTACATGTCCGGCTTCTTCCCCTGCATGATGTTCGGTATCCCCGGCGCGGCGCTGGCCATGGTCCACACCGCCAAGAACAAGAAAGCCGCCATCGGCCTGGTCACCTCCGCCGCCATCTGCGCGTTCGTCTGCGGCGTGACCGAGCCCTTCGAGTTCGGTTTCATGTTCCTGTGCTTCCCGCTGTACGTTGTGTACGCGGTGCTGTACGGCATCTTCGCAGTCATCACCTACTTTGTGGGCTTCCGCGCGGGCTTCATGTTCTCCGCCGGTGCTACTGACCTGGTGTTCTCTGCTTCGCTGCCGGCGCACGCCAACACCTGGATGATCATTCCTCTGGGCATCGCCGCCTTCCTCGTCTTCTACGTGGTCTTCCGCTTTGCCATCACCAAGTTCAACCTGACGACCCCCGGCCGTGAGGATGAAGACACCGAGGCCGCCGAAGCCAACATCACCCTGGCCAACAATGACTTCACTGCCATCGCCAGCGGCGTTCTGGCTGCCATTGGCGGCAAGGGCAACGTTGCCAATGTGGACTACTGCGCGACCCGCCTGCGCTTTGAGGTGAAGGACAGTTCTGCGGTGGACGAAAAAGCCGTCAAGGCCGCGGGCGCTGCGGGCGTCATCCGTCCCAGCAAGAATGCCTGCCAGGTCGTTATCGGCCCGAAGGTCCAGTTCGTCTACGATGAGCTGAAGAAGATGCTGTAAACGCATCGTCCTGATGCCGGGTCATGGTCCTGGTTCCCCTGATCCGATCCGCCGGAGGCGGGCTTGATGCCCGCCTCCGGCTTTTTTATGCAATAAAATCTTGGAACCCTGCTGTTTCCTGCGCAAATCTATGGTATAATAGAGGAAAACGCACGGTCCCCGTGCTGGAGGAGGTTTTTTTCCATGAAAATTATCCATGCAAAAGATTATCAGTCCATGTCCCGCAAGGCGGCCAACATTATCTCCGCCCAGGTCATCATGAAGCCCAACTGCGTGCTGGGCCTGGCCACCGGCGGCACCCCCGTGGGTACCTACAAGCAGTTGGTGGAGTGGTACAACAAGGGCGACCTGGATTTTTCTGAAGTGACGACGGTGAACCTGGACGAGTACCGTGGCCTGCCCAAAGAGCACCCCGAAAGCTACTGGAGCTTTATGCACCGCAACCTGTTCGACCTGGTGAACGTGCGCCCCGAGGCCATCAACCTGCCCGACGGCACCAACCTGGACGCCGAGGGCGAGTGCGCCCGCTATGACGCCGTCATCAAGCAGGTGGGCGGCATTGACCTGCAGCTTTTGGGCATCGGCCACGACGGCCACATCGGCTTCAACGAGCCGGGCGAAGCCTTTGAACTGGGCACCCACTGCGTCACCCTGAAGCCGGAGACCATCGAGGCCAACAAACGCTTCTTTGACGGCAACGAGGATCTGGTCCCCAAGCAGGCCTACACCATGGGCATCAAGACCATCATGCAGGCCCGCAAGGTACTGATGGTCGCCAACGGCAAGGACAAGGCCGAGATCATCAAGAAGGCCTTCTTCGGCCCGGTCACGCCGGAAGTTCCCGCCAGCATCCTGCAGATGCACCCCGACTTCATCCTGGTCGGTGACGAGGACGCCCTGAGCCTGATCTGAAAGCGGGAGGTGGACAGGCCATGATCATTCGCAACGCAAAGGTATTTGCCGACGGCTGCCGCTTTGTGGAACGCGACCTCATCATCCGGGACGGGCGCATCGTCTTTGGCGCGCCGCCTATGGACGGCGAGGAGGTCCTGGACGCCCAGGGCGCCTATGCCCTGCCCGGTCTGGTGGACATCCACTTCCACGGCGCGGTGGGCCATGATTTCTGCGACGCCGACGAGGCGGGCCTGCAGGCCATCGCAGACTTTGAGGCCAGCAAGGGCGTTCTGGCGATCTGCCCCGCCACCATGACCTTCAGCGAGGAGATCCTGAACGGCATCATGGATACGGCCGCCGCCCATAAGAACGAGCGCGGCGCCGATCTGGTAGGCATCAACATGGAAGGGCCGTACATCAGCCCCAGCAAGGTGGGCGCCCAGAACCCCAAGTATGTGATGGGGGCCGACGCGGGGATGTTCCGCCGCCTGCAGGAGCGCAGCGGCGGGCTCATCAAGCTGGTGGACGTCGCGCCGGAGGAGCCGGGCAACCTGGACTTCATCCGGGCCTGCCATGACGAGGTCCGCATCTCTCTGGCGCACACCTGCGCCGACTACGAGACCGCCAAGGCGGCCTTCGCGGCGGGCGCTTCCCACATGACCCACCTGTACAACGCCATGCCGGGCATCACCCACCGCGCCCCCGGCCCCATCATTGCGGCGCTGGAAGAAGGCGCGGAGGTGGAGCTGATCACCGACGGCGTACACATCCACCCCGCCATGGTGCGGTTCACCTTCCGCACCTTTGGGGACGAGCATGTGATCCTGGTGGCCGACAGCATGATGGCCTGCGGCCTGCCGGACGGCCAGTATTCCCTGGGCGGACAGGCCGTGACCGTGTGCGGCCCCCGCGCCACCCTGACCGAACACCCCGACACCATCGCGGGCAGCGCCACCTGCCTGTATGACTGCATGCGCCACGCCGTGCTGGACATGGGCGTGCCTCTGGCCAGCGCCGTGCGCGCCGCCACGCTGAACCCGGCGCGCAGCATCGGCATCGACGCGGACTACGGCAGCCTGGAACCTGGCCGCTGGGGCAACGTGGTGCTGGCCGACGCCCAGTTGAACATCCAGAAAGTCATCCGCAAGGGTGAGGTGCTGGCCTGACGGACAGAATCTGCATTTTTGTCAAAACATCTCAGTCAAAAGCATTGCAAATTGTCTATATTTTTGCTATAATAGATGCAGTATTATGCTGAGAAGGGGTGACCGGATATGCCGATCTCTGAGCCGACTGCTGTTTTTTCCATTCGTGATGATCGTGATATGGAGATCAAGCAGGCAGTTTTACAGGTCTACCGTGCGCTGGAAGAGAAGGGCTACAACCCCATCAACCAGTTGGTAGGCTATATTCTGTCTGAGGACCCCACCTATATCACGACTTACAAGAACGCGCGCGCCATCATCCGCCGCATCGATCGTGACGATCTGCTGCAGGCGCTGGTCCGCGATTACGTCAAAGGATAAGGCAACGGCAAAGCCCCGTGTGCAAACGCACACGGGGCTTTTTTGTTTGGCGGTGGTTCAGGCGAAGAAGGCATTCTGCACGGCGTTGAGCACGGCGGCCCGCCCGGCGGTAAAATTCACGCCGCCCTGCAGGTAGCAGGTGTACGGGGGGCGCAGCGGCCCGTCGCAGGAGATCTCGATGGTGCTGCCCTCGGTAAAGCTGCCGGAGGCCATAACGACCTTGTCGGTATAGCCGGGTTCGTCGGCCGGTTCCGGGGATGCAAAGCTGTCGATGGGGCTGTTATGCTGGATGCCCACACAGAAGCCGGTCAGCGCGGCGGCGCTGCCGGAATCGAAGCAGGTCACGATGTCGTTGTGGTCCGCCGTGTAGCGGGGCACCGGGTTCACGCCTGCCAGTTCCAGCAGGCACTGGGCATAGATGGCCGTTTTGAGGGCTTCGCACACGACGCCAGGGGCGTAATACAGCCCCAGGAAGGTATCCCGCAGGCTGTCCTGGGTGCAGCCCAGGTCCGCGCCGATGCCGGGGGCCGTGAAACGGTGGCTGCATTTTTCCACCAGGTCCGCCCGGCCCGCGATGTAGCCGCCCGTGGGCGTGATGCCGCCGCCGGGGTTCTTGATGAAGCTGCCCGCGATCAGGTCGGCCCCCACGGCCAGCGGTTCGCGCGTCTGGGTGAACTCGCCGTAGCAGTTATCCACAAAGATCACGGCGTCGGGGTTGGCCGCGCGCGCGGTCTCGGCCACCTTGCGGATGGTCTCCAGGTCAAAGGCGTTGCGCTGGGTGTAGCCCCGGCTGCGCTGGATATGCACCACCGTGGCGGTGCGGGCCTTCTCCGCGATCAGATCATAGTCCGGGGTAAAGTCCGGCAGCAGCGGGCATTCGTCGTACTGCACGCCGTATTCCCGCAGGGTGCCGCAGCCCTTGCCCGCTTCCCCGATGCCGATGACGCCTTCCAGCGTGTCATAGGGGCGGCCGGTGGCGGCCAGCAGGGTGTCCCCCGTGCGCAGCAGGCCGAACAGGGCCACCGTCAGCGTATGGGTGCCGCTCATGAACTGGGGGCGCACCAGCGCCGCTTCGGCCCCCATGCAGCGGGCAAAGACTTCTTCCAGCTTGTTGCGGCTGTCGTCCCAGACGCCGTACCCGCTGGACCCCCAGAAATGCCGGGCTTCCACCCCGCTGTCGGTGAAGGCGCGCAGCATCTTCAACTGGTTGTAATCGCGGATCTCCTCCACATGGGCGAACTGTTCCCGGCACAGGTCCAGCGCCTTGCGGTCCAGCGCCAGCACTTCGGGCTTGAGTTGATAAAACTGTTCGATCATAAACTCTTTCTCATTTCCGTGTAAATTGTAACAGCGTCCCCGCCGCGGCAAAACCAAGGCGTTCATAGAACGGCCCCAGGGCGGGCGCGCAGGCAAAGCGCGCCGTGCGGGCGGCGGCCAGTTCGTTGGCCAGCCGGACGATCAGCCAGGAGGCCAGCCCCCTGCCCCGCCATTCCGGCGCGGTGACGCCCGCCGCCATGTAGGCTTCCGTTTGGCTCTGCTCATAGCTGCCCACGGTGCAGACGGGCTTTTCTCCCGCCAGCAGCGCCCGGCAGCAGCCGCGGCCATGGGCCAGCGCCGTGCAGGCCAGGGAGTAAAAGGCGTCCTGTTCGTCCCGGCTTTCGGGAAAGACCAGGCGGCTGACCGGCTGCATGGGCGGGCGTTCCGCCAGCCGCAGTTCCGGCGGCGGGACGGGCGGCAGCGGCAGCGCACGGCCCCGGGGCAGTTCCCACAGCAGCAGCGGCTCGGCCGCTTGCCAGCCGGGCAGGCAGAGCGGGCGCTCCGCCACCAGCCGGTCCACGCCCAGGAACCGCAGAAAACCCGCCAGTTCCTCCCGTGCGTCTGCGCCCTCCTGCCCTTCCGGCAGGCTGCCGCAGACGGTGGCGGTGCCGCCGCGCAGCGTCAGCGCCGCCGTGCCGGGCAGCAGGCAGAACTGCCACCCGCTGGCCGGGTGCGCCCCGAACAGCGCGCAGTGGGTGCCCATGGTCGCTTCAAAATAGGGCCTGCCCGCGATGCGGCGGTCAAATTCCTGCCGCTGCGCCGGGCCGGTGACGGAACAGATCATTGCGGCATCCCCCGCTCACTGCAGCGCCATGACGATGCGCTTGTAATCCCGGCCGCGGACCTCGAAGTTCGGGTAGAGGTCGAAGGACGCCGACGCGGGCGAAAGGCTGACCACGTCGCCGGGCACCGCCGCGCGGCGGGCCTGCTCCACGGCGTCCTGCATACTCTCGGCGTGCAAAATCTTCAGCCCGGACCCGGCAAAGGCGGGGTGTTCCCGCACGGCCTTCTCGATCCGGGGGCCGGTAGCGCCCATGAGGACCAGCGTCTTGACGTGGGTCAGGATCTCAGGGGCCAGCGGTTCATAGGGGATCTTCTTGTCGTAGCCGCCCGCGATCAGAATGATCTTGCGGTCAAAGCTGCGCAGGCCCGCGATGGTGCGCGTGGGGCTGGACGCAATGGAATCGTTGTAATAGGTCACGCCGTCGAGCGTGCGCACCGGCTCAATGCGGTGTTCCACGCCGGTAAAGGTGGACGCCACCTGACGCATGGCTTCCACCGGCACGCGGCCCCAAACCGCCGCAATGGCGGCCAGCAGGTTCTCCACGTTGTGCAGGCCGCGCAATTTCACCTCACTGCGGGCCACCACCGGCGTCACCACGCCGTCCGCGGCATAGCAGAGGGTATCATCGCTCGCCCGCAGGAAGGCGCCATTGTTGGTCTCATGCAGGCGGGTGAACCAGACCTGTTCGCCCTTGCAGTCCGCCTGCATGGCGCGGGAAACTTCGTTCTCGTACCCCAGCACGGCGCGGCAGGGCGGTTCCTGCCAAAGCAGGATGTTGCGCTTGGCGTCGATGTATTCCTGCATATCCTTGTGGTGGTCCAGATGGTTGGGCGTCACGTTGGTGACCACAGCCACTTTGGGGCTGCGGCGCATACTGATCAACTGGAAGCTGGACAGTTCCACTACCGCCACCGCGTCCGGCGTCACGTCGGCCAACTGGGGCAGCAACGCCGCGCCGATGTTGCCGCCCAGGAACACCTTGCGGCCGGCGGCTTCCATCATTTTGGCGATCAGCGTGGTGGTCGTGGTCTTGCCGTCGGAGCCGGTCACAGCGATGATCTCGCAGGGGCAGAACTCGAAGAAAAGCTCCACCTCACTGGTGACCATGGCCCCGGCCCGCAGGGCGGCCTGCAGTTCGGGCTTGTAGTATTCATAGCCCGGCGTGCGCATGATGATGTCCTGCCCGGCAAAGCCGTCGGTGTACTGCGGCCCCAGGCTCAGGCCCACCTTCAGGCGGCGCAGGGTGTCGGCATAGTCCCCAAAGGCTTCCAGGTCGGGCTTCTGGTCGCAGAGGGTGACCTGCGCCCCCAGCTCCACAAATTGTTCAATGCAGCGCTTGTGGCTGACACCCGCGCCGATGAAGGCCACCTTTTTGCCGCGGACAAGTTCCCGCAGCCGTTCTATGGGCAGCAAAGGCATTGTGCATCTCTCCCCTGTTGTTGAAGTTCTCTCCTATTATACTCCGGCAGCGCGTCCGCTGCAACAAAACAGGCCCGCCTGGGCGGGCCCGTAAGAGGCTGTTTTTTTATTCCTGGCCGCCCATGGGGATGCCGTGCTTCTCCAGCAGCGCCTGGATCTTGGTCATCGGGTCGATGATGCTGGAAACGCTCTTGTCATGATTGATGGCAGCGATGAAGTACGCGGTGTACTTGGAAACGTCCACATCATAGTACCACTTGCGCTCCAGCAGTTCGGGCTTGCGGTAGGTCAGGTTGGTGCCCAGCACCGCCTTGATGATACCGTCGTTATAGGCCTTGTCGAACTTGTCCAGACCGGCGGTGAACAGCGGGAAGGTGCAGCAGGTGAAGATGTTGCGGGCGCCGCGCATCTTGAGCTCGTAGGCGATATCCAGCATGGACTCGCCGGAAGCGATGATGTCGTCGGCAATGAACACATCCTTGCCCATAACGCTCTCGCCCAGATATTCGTGTGCCACGATGGGGTTGCGGCCGTTGACGACGCGGCTGTAGTCGCGGCGCTTGTAGAACATGCCCAGGTTGCAGCCCAGCACGCTGGAATAGTACATATTGCGGTTCATGGCGCCTTCGTCGGGCGAGACGATCATGAACTGATCCTTGTGGAAGCTGACATCCGGCACATGGTGCAGCAGGCACTTGAGGACCTGGTAAGTAGGCATGACGTTGTCAAAGCTCATCGTCGGCACGGCGTTCATGACGCGGGGGTCATGGGCGTCGAAGGTGATGATGTTCTTGACGCCGACAGAACGAAGCTGCTGCAGGGCAAAAGCGCAGTCCAGGCTTTCGCGGCTGACACGCCGGTGCTGGCGGCCGCCGTACAGGCTCGGCATGATGACGCTGATGCGGTGCGCACGGCCGGAGACCGCCTGGATCAGACGCATCAGGTTCTGGAAATGGTCGTCGGGAGAAAGATGGTTCTCATACCCAAACAGACGGTAGGTCACGCTGTAGTTGCCCGGGTCCACAAAGATAAACAGGTCGTCGCCGCGGGTGGACGCTTTGACCAGACCTTTTGCATCGCCGGACTGAAAGCGCGGGCAATCGGACGGAATGATAAACGAGTCGACCTCCATGCCGACTTCTTGCGCCCAGCGTACCAGATGCCCGTCTACCCGTTTGCAGAGTTCTTCGGCGCCGGGGCAGGCGATCAATCCCAAGTCAGCGATTGCGTCCTCTTTCGCAAAAAAATCGCGCGGGCCCAGATTTTGTTCAGCCATACGTGTTTGCTCCTTACTTCCATCACAAATTTGTTCTCTCCATCAGGGGCGCACGGCCCCATTTATAAGTATTGTAACACAGCGGCTGCATAAAATCAGCCCTGTGGCGCAACTTTCCGGCGCATTTTCACATTTTCTGCATTTTGAATATGAATACTTCGACCCTCTTGTGCGAATTATGTCGGATTTTACAAAAAATTTTCATTTGCCGGAACGGCACGCTTCTTGCAGGGACGATTATCCCCCTACCAGCCCGCAGGCATGCAAAAACGGCGCCTGCCGTGGGGCAGGCGCCGTTCATTTTGCTTGGGATCAGACCAGCTCGATGATAGCCATTTCGGCAGCATCGCCGCGGCGGGGACCGATCTTGTAGATGCGGGTATAGCCGCCGGTGCGGTCAGCATACTTGGGGCCGTACTCATCGATGACCTTCTTGGCGACATCCTCCTTGGTGATGTAGGAGAAGATCTGACGCTTCGCGTGCAGGTCCTCCTGCTTACCAAGGGTGACCATCTTCTCCGCCATGGAACGAACTTCCTTAGCGCGGGTAACGGTGGTCTCGATCTTGCCGTTCTCAAACAGGTAGGTCACCATCGCGCGCAGCATAGCGTTGCGGCTGTCGGTGGGACGACCGAGTTTTCTGGTACCGGGCATTCCGTTTCACTCCTTACTATTTGGTATCCGCGTGTCGCGGGGGGTTAGTTTTCATCGTCCTTGGTCAGAGAGAAACCAAGGCTGTCCAGCTTGGCCATGACCTCTTCCAGGCTCTTGCGGCCCAGATTGCGGACCTTCATCATCTCGTCTTCGCTCTTGTTGATGAGGTCGCCGACCGTGTTGATGCCGGCGCGCTTGAGGCAGTTGAAGGAACGGACGCTCAGATCCAGCTCTTCAATCGTCATCTCCAGCGCCTTCTCGCGGCCCTGGTCGCCGTTATCGACCATGATCTCGGTCTCGCCAGTTTCGTCGCAGAGGTTGACAAACAGGTTCAGGTGCTCGGTCAGCACGCGGGCCGCCAGGCTCAGGGCTTCCTGCGCATTGCAGGTGCCGTCGGTCCAGACCTCGATGATGAGCTTGTCATAGTCGGTGATCTGGCCTACGCGGGTGTGATCCACCGTATAGTTGGCCTTGAGCACGGGGGTATAGATGCTGTCTACCGGCAGGGTGCTGATGTCGTTCTTCTCCACCAGCGCCAGCTTGTTGCGTTCTGCGGGAACATAGCCGCGGCCCTTGTCGAAGGTGAGCTCCATGACCAGCTTGGCGCCCTCGCCCAGAGTGGCGATATGCCATTCAGGGTTGAGGATTTCCAGGTCGTCGCCGCCCTTGATGGAACCGGCGATGAGCTCGCAGGGGCCGACCGCCTCAACGCGGACGGTCTTGGGGCCGTCGCCGTAGATCTTGGCGGCAATGCCTTTGAGGTTCAGGACGATTTCGGTCACGTCCTCCCGCACGCCCTCGATGGTGGAAAACTCATGCACCACGCCGTCGATCTTGACGCTGGTGACAGCCACACCGGGCAGAGAGGACAGAAGCACACGACGCAAGCTGTTGCCCAAAGTCGTACCGAAACCGCGCTCCAGGGGCTCTACGACGAATTTGCCGTAGCGGCCGTCCGGGGAAAGGTTTGCCGTTTCGATCTTGGGGCGTTCGATCTCCATCATAAAAACCCTCCTTGTTTCACTGGCACACGCAGGTGCCAGCCATGTTGAAAAAATCGTAGCAGTAAACTAAGGGGATTACTTGGAGTACAACTCGACGATGAGGTGCTCAGCGATGGGCACATCGATGTCCTCGCGCACGGGCATCTTGACGACGGTGCCCTTCAGAGCGTTCTTATCGCGCTCCAGCCAGGAGGGCAGCAGCACGACGGGAGCGTCCTCGCCCAGCAGCTTGCTGAACTTGACGGAGGAACGGCTGGATTCGATGACTTCGATCACATCACCCGGCTTGACCTGGTAGGAGGGGATGTTGACACGCTTGCCATTGACGGTGAAATGGTTGTGGGAAACCAGCTGGCGGGCGTCGCGGCGGGTCTTGGCAAAGCCCAGACGGTACACGACGTTGTCCAGACGGCGCTCAACCAGGACCAGCAGGTTCACACCGGTCTGGCCCGGCATACGGGTGGCCTTTTCGTAGTAGGTATGGAACTGGTTCTCCAGGATACCGTACACGAACTTGACCTTCTGCTTCTCGTTGAGCTGGGTGGCGTACTCGCTCTTCTTCTTTCTCATCTGGCCGCCGGGGTTACGGTTGGTGGTCTTCTTGCCATAACCCATAACAGCAGGAGAAATGCCGAGAGCACGGCAGCGCTTGGCGATCGGTTGGGTATTCTTAGCCATAACTCAAATTCTCCTTTCAATCAAACGCGGCGGCGTTTGGGCGGGCGGCAGCCATTGTGCGGAATGGGGGTCACATCACGGATCATGGTGACTTCCAGACCGGTTGCCTGCAGGGCGCGGATGGCGCTTTCGCGGCCGGAACCGGGGCCCTTGACGTAGACTTCAACAGTCTTCATGCCATGCTCGATGGCGGCCTTGGCGGCGACCTCAGCGGCGCTCTGGGCGGCGTAAGGGGTGCTCTTGCGGGAGCCGCGGAAGTTCAGCGCGCCCGTGCTGCACCAAGAAACGGTGTTGCCCTGGGTGTCGGTGATGGTCACGATGGTGTTATTGAACGTGCTCTGGATGTGAGCAGCACCGGCGCTGATATTCTTGCGCTCTCTTTTCTTCGTGCGGGATTTTGCCGCAGTAGCTTTGTTAGCAGCCATGTCTCAGTTCCTCCTTACTTCTTTTTGTTCGCGACAGTGCGCTTGGGACCTTTGCAGGTACGCGCATTGGTCTTGGTGCGCTGGCCGCGGCAGGGAAGGCCCTTGCGATGGCGCACACCACGGTAGCACTGGATCTCGGTCAGCCGCTTGATGTCAAGCGCGACGTTGCGGCGCAGGTCGCCTTCTACCATGATGTTGTTTTTGTCGATGTAGTCACGGATCTTGGCTTCTTCGTCAGAAGTCAGGTCCTTGACGCGGGTATCAGGGTTAATTCCGGTCCCGGCGAGAATTTCGTCGGCAGTGGACTGACCAATACCGTAAACATAAGTCAGACCAACCTCGATCCGCTTCTCGCGAGGCAGATCAACACCAGCAATACGTGCCATAAAGCACCTCCATAAATAACATCCCATGTCCTGTGTCGGGGCCTGCGCCGGGAATCTACGCACTTGGCCCCCAAGCGTTTTGGGTACGGTTTCTGCGGAATGACCGCAGACCTTTAGCCCTGACGCTGCTTATGCTTCGGATTGGCGCAGATGACCATCACGCGACCTTTGCGCTTGATGACCTTGCACTTCTCGCAAATGGGTTTCACGGAAGGTTTTACCTTCATGATGTTAACCTCCTTTTCAAAACACAAGGCGCTGCCAGTTCTACTTGGAACGCCAGGTGATCCGGGCCTTGGTCAGGTCGTAGGGCGACATTTCCATCGTGACTTTGTCGCCGGGCAAAATGCGGATGAAGTTCGTCCGCAGCTTACCGGAAATATGTGCCAGAACACTGTGGCCGTTGGGCTTGCCCTCTTTGTTGAGCAGCTCGACCTTGAAAACGGTGTTGGGCATGGCCTCCCGTACGATACCTTCTACTTCAATGACATCTTCTTTAGACAAGCTGATTGCCTCCTTGAAGGGTTCCGTCAGTTTGCACAGTCCGCCTCGTAGGCGGCGATGGCATCCCTGAGTAATTGATCGCTTTCCAGAAGCTCGTTTGCTAAAACAGTGGCCGTGGGCGCCACATGCCGGGCCTTTTTGCGCTTCGGGTCCCCTACTTTGCGCAGGGAACCGTCCGCCAGCCACAGCATGGGGCCCTCCACCGCCAGAACGGCCAACGTGCGGTCCTTGTCCCGCCCGGCCTTGGAGCGTACCAACTGACCTTTTACAAAGTCCATCCGGGTTCCTCCCAGCCTTGGGTCAGGACCTCCGCCCCTGCCGCGGTGATGGCCAGCGTATGCTCAAAATGAGCCGCCAGGCCGCCGTCGCAGGTTTTGACTGTCCAACCGTCCTTTAATGTCTTTACCGCGTACTTATACTGGCAAACCATGGGTTCCACCGCGATGCACATACCCGGCACCAGCCGCGGGCCCCGACCGGGGTTGCCGTAGTTGGGGACTTCGGGGTCCTCGTGCAGTTCCTTGCCGACGCCGTGGCCGACGAAGCTGCGGACGACCGAGAAGCCGTTCTCTTCCACGTAGCTCTGCACCGCATGGCTGATGTCCCCGATGCGGTTGCCGCCCCGGGCCATCTCGATGCCGCGGTGCAGGCTCTCCCGCGTCACATCCAGCAAGCGCTGGGCTTCCAGGTCGAGTTTGCCGCAACCGTAGGTGCAGGCATTGTCGCCGTTGAAGCCGTCGATCTTGCAGCCGGTGTCGATCGAAACGATGTCGCCGGGCCGGATCTGCTGCTGGTGGTTGGGGATGCCGTGAATGACCGTGTCGTTCACGCTGATGCACGCCGTTGCCGGGAAGCCGTACAGGTGCAGGAAGTTGGGTCTTGCACCGTGGCGCACGATAAAGTCATAGATGATTTTGTCGATCTCCGCCGTGGTGATCCCCGGTTCGATCGCTTCGCCGCCGGCTTTCAGCGCGGCTGCGCTGATCGCGCACGCCTTACGCATCTTGTCCAGTTCTGCGGCATTCTTGATTTGGATCATGGATGAATTAAGCCTCCAAAAGCTTGAGAAGGAACGCAGTGGTGGCCTCGACGGAACCCTTGTCGGGCACCTCGACGAGCTTGCCGCGCTTGCGGTAGAAGTCTACCAGCGGTTCGGTCTGCTCGTGATAAGCCTTCAGCCGTTCCAGCGCGGTGGCGGGCTCATCATCCTTGCGGATGACGAGCTCCCCGCCGCAGCGGTCGCACACGCCCTCTTTGGCGCTGGGTTTGTTGATGATATGATAGCTTGCACCGCACTTGGCACAGACGCGGCGCCCGGACATCCGCTGGAGGATGGCTTCATCGGATACGATCAGGTTGATGACCTTGTCGATCTCCACCCCCATCTGCTCCAGGGCCTCGCCCTGGGCGATGGTGCGCGGCATACCGTCGAGGATGAACCCTTTCGCGCAATCGGGCTGCGCCAGACGCTCTTTCACGATACCGACGATCACGTCGTCCGGCACCAGAGCGCCCGCGTCCATAAAGCTCTTTGCCTTTTGGCCCATCGGCGTGCCTTCCTTGACGGCCGCACGCAAAATATTACCGGTCGAAATAGTGGGGATACCCAGTTTGTCGCAGAGGATCTCTGCCTGCGTACCCTTACCGGCGCCAGGGGCGCCCAAAAGGATCATTTTCATCGCACATTCCCTTTCTTATTCCAGGAACCCTTTGTGGAAACGGGCCGTCATATAGCCTTCCAGCGAACGGCCGGTCTCCAACGCCACGCCTACGACGATCAACAGGCTCGTACCACCCAACTGGATGGAGGTGCCGGTGACGTTGCCGAGGATGATGGGCAGGCCCGCGACGATGGCCAGGAAGATCGCGCCGATCAGGGTGATCTTGGACAGGGTCTTGGTGATGAAATCACTGGTGGGCTTGCCGGGGCGGATACCGGGGATCGTACCGTTGTTCTTGCGAAGCTGGTTGGCGATATCCACGGGATTATACTGGATCGCCACATAGAAGTAGTTGAACGCGACGATCAGCAGCACATAAACGATGAGGTACAGAAGACTGTTGTAGTTGAACACGCTGAAGAACGTATACAGATACGGATGCTCCGTCGCATCCAGATTGATGAAACGGAAGATCAGACCCGGCAGGCTGCACAGCGTCGAGGCGAAGATGATCGGCATAACGCCGGTCATGTTGACCTTGATGGGGATGTAGCTGGCCTGGCCGCCGTACATCTTGCGGCCCACGACGCGCTTGGCGTACTGGACCGGGATGCGGCGTTCCGCGTTGGTCAGGATGACCACGAAGATCACCGCTGCCAGGGCCAGCACCACCAGCGCCGGCAGGAAGGCGTAGAACTGGGGTTCACCGTTCTGCGCACGGCCGATGATGTTGGTCACCGCACTGCTGATAGAGGACCAGCGCGACACGATACCGGCAAAGATCAGCAGCGAAACGCCGTTGCCAATGCCCTTGGAGTCGATCTGGCTGCCCATCCAGGTGCAGAGCTGCGAACCGGCGGTGAACGCCAGGATGATGACCACAGCACTGAAGATACCGGGCAGGCCCTCGGTATGAGAGAGGGCGTTCATGTTGCGGATGATGAAGTAGTAGCCGATGGACAGGACCAGGCCGATACCCGCACCCACATAGCTGGTGATGCGGCGGATCTTGCGCTGGCCTTCCTCCCCTTCCTTGGCAAGATTTTCCAGGTAGGGGATCGCTACCGTCAGCAGCTGCATGATAATGCTTGCGTTGATGTACGGCTGTACGCCCAGCGCAAAGATCGTGCATTCGCTCAGCGCGCCGCCGGACATCATGTTCAGGTACTCCAGCATATCGCCGGTGCCGCCCGCAAACATGGAGGACAGCGCATCCGGCGTGATGTAGGGCACCGGAATCGCGCAGCCCAGACGGAACAGGACGAGGATCAGCAAGGTGAACAGGAGCCGTTTGCGGAGATCGTCGATCTTCCAGGCTTTCCGGAAGGTTTCAAACACCTTACATCACCTCAGCCTTCCCGCCTGCTTTCTCGATTTTTTCTTTGGCGGAGGCAGTGTACGCAGCGACCTTGACGTTGACAGCCTTGGTCAGCTCGCCATTGCCCAGCACCTTGACGCCGTCCAGCGTCTTGGAGATGATGCCGGCCTTCAGCAGGGCCTCGGCATCGACCGTAGCGCCGGCCTCGAACTTTTCGAGGTCAGACACCTTGATGGTAACATATTTCGTGGCGAAAATGTTGTTGAAACCGCGCTTGGGCAGACGGCGCTGCAGGGGCATCTGGCCGCCTTCGAAGCCGGCCTTCTTGACGCCGGAGCGGGCTTTCTGACCCTTGTGGCCGAAGCCGGCGGTCTTGCCGTTGCCGGAACCGGCGCCGCGGCCCTTGCGGGTCACGGCCTTGCGGGCACCAGCGGGCGCGTTCAGTTCATGAAGTTTCATGCTTTGCACCTCCTTGCGTTACGCCTTGGTCACGACGACCAGGTGGGAGATCTTGGCGATCTTGCCCTGGGTAGCCGCGTTGTCAGGCTGCTCGGTGACCTCGCCGGGGCGATGCAGCCCCAGGGAGTGCGCAACGGCAATCTGCTCTTTGCCGCGGCCGATCAGGCTCTTGGCGAGACGAATGGTAACTTTTTCCATTGTGGTACCCTCCTTAACCCAGGATCTCGGCAACGGTCTTGCCGCGCTTGGCCGCGACGCTCTCGGCGTCGGTCAGGCCGCACAGACCTGCGAAGGTGGCAGCAGTGACGTTGATGGGGTTGTTGGAACGCAGGCTCTTGGCGCGGATGTCCTTGATGCCGGCGCACTCAAGCACCGCACGGACGGGACCACCGGCCAGAACACCGGTACCGGGGGCAGCGGGACGCATCAGAACGCGGCCGGCGCCAAACACGCCCACGATCTCGTGGGGGATGGTGCTGCCCTTCATGGCGATCATGTGCATGTTCTTCTTGGCAGCGCCCTCGCCCTTGCGGATGGCCTCGGGAACTTCGCCGGACTTGCCGACGCCGTAGCCGATGTTGCCCTTGCCGTCGCCGACGACGATCAGCGCGGCGAACTTCATGACGCGGCCGCCCTTGACGGTCTTGGAAACGCGGTTGATGGAGACGACCTTGGTGATCATGCCGTCATCTTGTTCTCTATTACGCATGGCCATTGTATCTTCTCCCTCCTTACAGCTTCAGGCCGGCTTCGCGGGCGCCCTCGGCGAGCGCCTGAACGCGGCCCTGGTATACGAAACCGCCGCGGTCGTAGACCACTTCGGTGATGCCCTTTTCCAGGCACTTCTTGGCGATGGCCTCGCCAACCTTCTTGGCAGCCTCGATGTTGCCGCCGTAGCCATTGAAATCCTTGTCCATGCTGGAAGCGCTGGCCAGGGTGACGCCCTTCGTGTCGTCGATGACCTGGGCGTAGATGTGCTTGGCAGAGCGGAAAACATCCAGACGGGGACGCTCGGCGGTGCCGCTGATCTTGCCGCGGACGCGGCGGTGACGGCGAAGACGAGCTTCGTTCTTATCAGCCTTATTGACCATAATGTTTCTCCTCTCCTATTATTTGCCCTTGCCGGCTTTGCCTTCCTTGCGGATGACATACTCGCCAACATAGCGGATGCCCTTGCCCTTGTACGGCTCGGGCGGGCGCTTGCTGCGGACTTCAGCAGCAAACTGGCCGACTTCCTGCTTGTCGATACCGACGATGCTGAAATGCAGAGCATCCTTCAGTTCGATCTTGATGGTGTCGGTCTCTTCGACCTCAACAGGATGAGAGAAGCCCAGCGTCAGGACCAGCTTGTTGCCCTGCTTGGCGGCGCGGTAGCCGACGCCCTGGATCTCCAGATCTTTCTTGAAGCCTTCGGTGACGCCGACCACCATGTTGTGGATGATGGTGCGGGTCAGGCCGTGGAGGCTGCGGGCCTCCTTCTCGTCATTGGGGCGGGTAACCAAAATCTCATTGCCCTCAACGCTGACGTTCATGAGGGGATGGTATTTGGAATGCAGGGTACCCTTGGGGCCCTTCACGGTGACGGTGTGCTCGGCCGTGTCGACCTTGACTTCCACCCCCGCGGGAATGACGATGGGTTTTCTTCCAATTCTCGACATTGTCTATTGCCCCTTTCTTACCACACAAAGGCGAGGACTTCACCGCCGACATGGGCCGCACGGGCAGCCTTGTCGGTCATGACGCCTTTCGAGGTGGAGATGATCGCGGTGCCCAGGCCCTTCATGACCTTGGGCATATCTTCGCAGTTGGTGTAGATGCGCAGGCCCGGCTTGGAAACGCGCTTGAGGCCGGCGATGACCGGGGTACCGTTCTCCTGGTACTTGAGGGTCACGGTGATGGTCCCCTGCTTGTTGTCCTCGGTCACTTTCATACCCTTGATGTAGCCCTCATCAACCAGGATCTGGCAGATCGCCTTTTTCAGATTGGAAGCAGGGATATCCACGGAAGGGTGTTTGGCAGTGCTCGCGTTGCGGATGCGGGTCAGCAGGTCCGCGATAGGATCGGTGATTTGCATGCCACTAACCTCCTTAGGTTGTGTTACAGAATGTTGGTGTTCGGAAAGACAGAAGCAGTCAACGGCTTACCAGGAAGCCTTCTTGACGCCGGGGATCTCGCCCTTGTAAGCCAGCTCACGGAAGCAGATACGGCAGATGCCGTACTTGCGCAGGTAAGCGTGGGGACGGCCGCAGATCTTGCAGCGGTTGTAAGCGCGGGTCGAGAACTTGGCGGGACGCTGCTGCTTGAGCTTCATAGAAGTTTTTGCCATGGTGGTTCCCTCCCTTAGTTAGCGAACGGAGCGCCCAGAGCCTTCAGCAGCTCCTTGGCTTCCTCGTCGGTCTTGGCGGTGGTGACAAAGCAGATGTCCATGCCGCGGATCGCATCGACCTTGTCGAAGTCGATCTCGGGGAAGATGATCTGCTCCTTCAGGCCGAAAGCGTAGTTGCCGCGGCCGTCGAAGGAGTTGCCGTTGATGCCGCGGAAGTCACGCACGCGGGGCAGCGCGACGTTGAACAGACGGTCCACGAACTCGTACATACGCTCACCGCGCAGGGTGACCTTGGCGCCGATGGGCATGCCCTGGCGCAGCTTGAAGTTCGCAACGCTCTTCTTGGCCTTGCAAACCACGGCCTTCTGGCCGGTGATCTGGCCCAGGTCCTTGACGATGGCGTCGATGACCTTGGCATTTTCTTTGGCTTCGCCGGCGGCCACGTTGATGATGACCTTATCCAGCTTGGGAATCTGCATAACGCTCTTGTAGCCGAACTTCTTGTTCAGGGCCGGAGCGATCTCGTTGACATACTGTTCTTTCAAACGTGCCATTGTGTACTCCTCCCTTACAGTTCAGCGCCGCACTTGCGGCAGATGCGGACGTTCTTGCCGTCCTTGATGGAATGGGCAACGCGGGTCGGCTTGCCGCACTTGGGGCAGACGGGCTGCACCTTGCAGGCGTAGATCGCGCCCTCGGCCTTGACGATACCGCCCTGCTCGCCCTGACGGCGGGGCTTGACGTGCTTGGTGACCATGTTCAGGCCTTCAACGATGACCTTGCCCTCTTTGGGGGAAGTCTGCAGGACCTTGCCGGTCTTGCCCTTGTCCTTGCCGGAAATGATCATCACGTTGTCGCCGGTTTTAACATGAAGATTGTTCATTCTTATTAAAACCTCCTTACAGCGATTCGGGAGCCAGGCTCAGGATCTTGGTGAAACCGGCGTCGCGCAGTTCGCGCGCCACAGGTCCAAAGATACGGGTGCCTTTGGGGCTCTTGTCGGCCATGACGATGACGGCGGCGTTCTCATCGAAGCGGATGTAGCTGCCGTCGTCGCGGCGCAGGCCGTGCTTGCTACGGACGATGACGGCCTTGACCACGTCGCCCTTCTTCACGGTACCACCGGGAGCAGCCTTCTTGACGCTGCAAACCACGATGTCACCGATGTTTGCGTATCTCTTGCGGGTACCGCCCAGTACACGGAAGCACATTAACTCCTTGGCACCGGTATTGTCGGCCACTTTGAGATAAGTTTGCATCTGAACCATCTTTCAGGTCCTCCTTTCAAAGTACCAGGCTGATTATTTCGCTTTCTCGATGATCTTGACCAGGCGCCAGTTGACATCCTTGGACAGCTTGCGGGTCTCCATGAGTTCGACGCGGTCGCCGATGCCGGCTTCATTGTTCTCGTCATGGGCCTTGAACTTCTTGGTGCGCTTCAAGATCTTCTTGTACAGAGGGTGCTGGACGCTGTCGCGAACGGCAACAACGATGGTCTTGTCCATCTTGTCAGAGACGACAACACCGACCAGGTGCTTTCTCAGATTACGTTCCATGTTTTACCCTCCCTCTTACGCGTTTTTCGCATTCTTCTCGGCCAGGACGGTCATCACGCGGGCGATGTCCTTCTTGACGGTATCGATCCGAATGGGGTTGTCCAACTGGTTGATGGCGTGCTGAAAGCGCAGGTTGAAGAGTTCGGCCTTCAGGTCCTTGAGCTGCTTGTTCAGCTCGACATCAGTCATTTCGCGCAGTTCAGTGGCTTTCATTCAGCGTCACCCTCCTTTACGGTGTCAAGCTCTTCGCGCTTGACGAATTTGCAGCGGACCGGCAGCTTGTGGCTGGCCAGGCGCAGGGCCTCGCGGGCGGTCTCCTCGCTGACGTCGGCCAGCTCAAAGAGCACGCGGCCCGGCTTGACGACGGCCACCCAGTACTCGGGGCTGCCCTTACCGGAACCCATTCGGGTGCCGGCCGGCTTCTCGGTAACCGGCTTGTCGGGGAAGATCTTGATCCAGACCTTGCCGCCACGCTTGATATAACGGGTCATGGCGACACGGGCCGCCTCGATCTGGTTGGAGGTGATCCAGGACGGCTCCAGGGCGATCAGGCCGTAATCGCCCTGATTGACCTTATTGCCACGCATGGCCTTGCCGGTCATGCGGCCACGCTGAACGCGGCGGTACTTAACACGTTTCGGCAGTAACATTACTGTTTGCCTCCTTCCTTCTTAGCCGGGGCCTTGGCGCCCTTCAGGATCTCGCCTTTGTAGATCCAGACCTTGACGCCGACCTTGCCGTAGGTGGTGTTGGCCTCGGCGAAGCCGTAGTCGATATCAGCGCGCAGGGTCTGCAGGGGGATGGTGCCCTCGTGGTAGCTTTCGGTGCGGGCGATATCGGCGCCAGCCAGACGGCCGGAGCAGGTCACCTTGATACCCTTGGCAGGCGTGGCGCTGCGGTCACGCGGCTGCATGGCATTGCGGATCGCCTGCTTCATGGCGCGGCGGAAAGCGATGCGGCGCTCCAGCTGGGAGGCAACGTCCTCCGCAACGAGCTGGGCGTTGGTGGTGGTGCCCTTGACCTCGATGATGTTCAGGTTGACGGCCTTGCCGGTCAGCTTGGCGAGCTGCTTCTCGATCTTGGCGCTCTCAGAGCCGCCCTTGCCGATGACCATGCCGGGCTTCGCGCAGAAGACATTGACCTTCACGCGGGGGGCGCCGGTCTGGCTGTCGACGGTACGCTCGATCTCGATCTTGGGAACGCCGGCAGCGTAGAGCTGCTTCTTCAGGGTCTTACGGATCTTGTAGTCCTCGACCAGGGTGTCGCCGAATGCCTGCTTAGAGGTAAACCAGCGGCTGTCCCAATCTTTGATAACACCCACGCGCATGCCGTGGGGATTGACTTTCTGGCCCATTTGTTTACCTCCTTACTCTTTCTCTTTCAGCACAACAGTCATGTGGCTGGTGCGCTTGAGGATGCGGTACGCACGGCCCTGGGCGCGCGGCATGATGCGCTTGAGCGTGGGGCCGGGGCAGACATAGCATTCTGCGACGTACAGGTTGTTGCGGTCCATTTGGAAATTGTTTTCCGCATTCGCGGCAGCAGAGTTCACCAGCTTGAGAAGGGGCTCGCAGGCGGCCTTCGGGGTGTACTGCAGGATAGCCAGCGCTTCGTCCAGGGGTTTGTTACGGATGAGGTCCATCACGATCGAAACCTTACGGGGACTGATGCGGGCGTAACGGAGAATAGCCCGTGCTTCCATTCGATGTTCCTCCTCTCTTACTTACCGGCAGTCTTGCCGCCGGCGTGGCCGGTGAACTTGCGGGTGGGCGCGAATTCGCCCAGCTTGTGACCGACCATGTCCTCGGTGACGTAAACGGGCACATGCTTGCGGCCGTCATGAACGGCGAAGGTGTGACCGACGAACTCGGGGAAGATGGTGGAGGAACGGCTCCAGGTCTTGACGACGCTCTTCTTGCCGCTCTCGTTCATGGCTTCGACCTTTTTCATCAGGGAAGGCAGAACGTAAGGGCCCTTCTTGGTGCTTCTAGACATTGTTCAATTACCTCCCTTAGCCATTGGCGCGCTTGACGATGAACTTGTCGCTGCGTGCCTTGTGTTTGCGGGTCTTCAGGCCCAGAGCGGGCTTGCCCCACGGAGTACGCGGGCCGGAATGACCGACCGGGGCGCGGCCTTCGCCGCCGCCGTGCGGGTGATCGCAGGGGTTCATGACGGAACCGCGGCTGCCGGGACGGACGCCCATGTGGCGCTTGCGGCCGGCCTTGCCCAGGTTGACGTTCTCATGGTCCAGGTTGGAGACCACACCGACGGTGGCGATGCAGTTCAGGCGAACATTGCGCATCTCACCGGAGGGCAGACGGACCAGAGCGTAACCATTCTCCTTCGCCATGAGCTGCGCCATGACGCCGGCGGAACGGACCAGCTGGCCGCCCTTGCCGGGGTAGAGCTCGATGTTGTGGATCATGGTACCGACGGGGATGTTCTCGAAGGGCAGGGCGTTGCCGGGCTTGATGTCGGCGCTGGGGCCGGCCATGACGGTGTCGCCCACCTTCAGGCCGTCGGGAGCCAGGATGTAGCTCTTGACGCCGTCGGTGTACTCGATCAGGGCGATGAAAGCGGAGCGGTTCGGATCGTACTCCAGCGTCTTGACGGTCGCGGGGACGTCAAACTTGTTGCGCTTGAAGTCGATGACGCGGTATTTCACGCGGTTGCCGCCGCCATGGTGGCGGACGGTGATCTTGCCGGTGTTGTTGCGGCCGGCATGCTTTTTCTTGGACTCGAGCAGGCTGCGCTCCGGCGCGACCTTGGACAGCACGCTGTAATCGGTAACAGTCATGCCACGGCGGCCGGGGGTAGTCGGCTTGTACTTTTTGATAGCCATGATGTTCTCCTTATTAGTATCTTATGAATTCTTATCGGGGTCATATCCCCATAATCGGATCCCTCGGCGGGGTCCCGGGTGGCAGGCAGGGCCTGCCGGGTCATCAGACCATGCTGTTGAAGAACTCGATCTCCTTGGAGTCGGGGGTCAGGGTCACGATGGCCTTCTTGCTCTTGGCGGTGTAGCCGGCGTGCATGCCCTGGCGGCGGTAACGGCCGCGCACCGAAATGGTGTTGACCTTGGCGACCTTGACGCCGAACAGTTCTTCGACCGCCTTGGCGATGTCGATCTTGGTGGCGTCGGTGGCAACCTTGAAGGTGTACTTCTTATCGGCAATGCCAGCCATGGAGTTCTCGGTGATGACGGGGGCGAGAACGATGTCCTGTGCGAATTTCATCACGCATATACCTCCTCAAGTTTCTTGGCAGCGTCCAGGCTGAGAATCAGCTTGTCGGCGTTGACCACATCGTAGGTGTTGACGCCGGTAGCGGCAGTCTTGACACCGGGGATGTTGGCGGCGCTCTTGACGAACTTCTCATCCATGGAGTCGTTGACGATCAGGTTCTTCTTGCCGGCGCCCACAGCAGCCAGGAAGGCGACGACGGCCTTGGTCTTGTAAGCGTCAGCGGCGATCTTGTCCACGATGATCAGGTTGCCGTTGGCAGCCTTGTCGGACAGGGCGCTGAGCAGAGCCAGGCGCTTGACCTTCTTGTTGATGGTGTAGTAGTAGCTGCGGGGCTTGGGGCCCAGGGCAACGCCGCCGTGGGTCCACTGCGGAGCGCGGATAGAACCCTGACGGGCGTGGCCGGTGCCCTTCTGGCGCCACGGCTTGCGGCCGCCGCCGCGGACTTCCTTGCGGATCTTGGTGTTCTGGGTGCCCTGGCGCTGGTTGGCCAGGAAGTTGACGACTGCCTCGTGGACAGCCTTCTCGTTCGGGGTGATCCCGAACACGGCGTCGGAAAGCTCAACGGTGGAAACCTTCTTGCCGTTCATATCGACGACATCAAACTGTGCCATTGTGTTTTCCTCCTTTACGCTTTCACGCTGTCGTGGATGGTCACGACCGAGCCCTTGGGGCCGGGGATCGCACCCTTGATGGCGATGAGATTATTCTCGGCGTCGACCTTAACGACGCTCAGGTTCTGCACGGTCACCCGCACAGCGCCCATGTGGCCGGGCAGACGCTTGCCCTTGAACACGCGGGACGGGGTGGAAGTGGAGCCGTTGGAACCGGCATGACGGGCCACAGGACCGGTGCCGTGGCTCTCGCGCAGGCGGTGCTGGCCGAAGCGCTTGATAACGCCCTGGTAGCCCTTGCCCTTGCTGGTGCCGACCACGTCGACCTTGTCGCCCTCGGCGAAGACATCCGCCTTGAGGATGTCGCCCACGTTCAGGGCGCTGATGTCGTCGAAGCGGAACTCACGCAGGGTGCGCTTGGGAGCGACGTCGGCCTTCTCGAAGTGACCCTTGGCGGCCTTGTTGACCTTCTTGGCGCTCACTTCGCCGTAGCCCATCTGGACGGCCTGGTAACCGTCAGACTCGACGGTCTTTTTCTGCACGACGGTGCAGGGGCCGGCCTCGATGATGGTGACCGGAACGACCTTGCCGTTGGCGTCGAACAACTGGGTCATGCCCAGCTTCTTGCCGATGATACCTTTTTGCATTGTTTTGTCCTCCTGTAAAGGTTATTGGTTGGTGGTTTCCCATCAACATGACCTCTCCGCTGTGTGTTCACAGCGAGATCGGCGTTTTCGATCTTCTTACCGGCCGGCGGTTCACAGATCACGGCTGCGCGTACCGGCATATAAATGTAAGAAGCGTTCGATCACAGCTTGATCTCGATGTCAACGCCCGCGGGGAGCTGCAGGCTCATGAGAGCCTCGACCGTCTTGTTAGACGGCTTCAGAATGTCGATCAGACGCTTGTGGGTGCGGGTCTCGAACTGCTCGCGGCTGTCCTTGTACTTGTGGACCGCGCGCAGGATCGTGACGATCTCCTTGTCGGTGGGCAGGGGGATCGGGCCGGACACGCGGGCGCCGGTGCGCTTCGCGGTCTCCACGATCTTCTGGGCCGCCGCATCGATCAGGGATGCATCGTAGCTCTTAAGACGGATTCTGATTTTTTCTTTGACTGCCATTGCTTTCGCCTCCTGTAAAAATTTGTGCCTTAGGCGAGCCGATAAATCACACACGTTTCCGGGCGTTCAACAGCTTCGCATGACAAAATCCGGTGAACCGTGTCCACACAGTTCTCCCGGAAAGAATCTACACAAAGTCAGTTGAACATTGGTCCGTGCCGCAGAATGCAGCGACGTACTTGTCCCTTTGTTTCCGTAATTCTTTCGCCCGGTTCTAAGATCGGACATACTCCGCGGAAAAACCCGCCACCCTAAGGCAGTGACGGCAACCTCCCGCATCAACGCATATCGCGGCTTGCGCAGAACGCTTGTAGGCAATCTGCCCAAGCCTTTCGCAGCCGAGACTGATTATAACACACGTTTCCCGGCGTTGCAAGTGTTTTTTGGGCGTTTTTCTAAATTTTTTTGAAAAAATTCTGCGTTTTGCCGAAAAGATGGCATTCCCGGTCTCCAAACAGGTTCCCGCCCTGTTCCGTGTGCCGTCCGGCTGCCATTTTCAACAGCACCAAACTCTTCTTTTTTCGCATTCTCGTTTATTTTTCTATACGTATTGTACTATATTATAAAACTATACAAATCATTCAGTTTGGAAGTGCCAATTGCGCCACGCGCCAGCCGGTTTCGGTGGGTTCCAGACGCACGAGGGACGCACTGGCCGTATCCGGCGTATAGGTAATGCCTTCACCCCAGCCTACAAAGTCGTCGCTCTCTACCATCAGGGAGAGTTGCCAGAACTCGATGCTGCCATCCGGCTGCAGTTCGGGTTCGGTGAAGCTCTTGCCGCAGTAGGCAATGTTGGAACCTCGATCTCCACCAACGAAGCAAATGGTGTCATTTTCGCCCTGATAGTAAATTTTTTCGGTGAAGTTGCCCTCCCACTTTACTTCCGGGCCGCCCAGCAGTGCGTCGCAGCATTCGGGGGCATAGACATTTTCCATATATTGGGTCAGCTCACTATAGGTCGTGCAAAGCGCCCCCTCCGTGGTGTAATACAGGCCGCTTTCCTCGTCCCGCTCCGACGGTTCGATGCCCACATGCATCCCGTAGTGTTCATACTGGAAGTCATACGCCGTCGCCATGCAGGCAGCCGCCTGATCGCTGAGTGTGGCCGGCACCATATAATTGTCAGTACGTTCAATGGAATTTTCCACCCAGGGCGTGGAGACCGTCACGTACTTGACCATCGGTTTGGGAACGATGTATTCATCCTGCAGCTTCAGGTTATAATAAACCGTCGAACCGTCACTGGTATGATCCGACATTTCCGGGTCAGGGTTCATCGCCAGCAGCGTTTCCAGCGGGACATGATAGGCTTCCGCCGCTTCTTCCAGCGTTCCGTTCCAACTGAGGATCTCCAACGTCACCGGCTGGTCCGGCCACGCCACATAGTCCTGCAACTTGATGGGGCCTTCCGCAATGTCGTATTCCGGCGTCCGCGGCATCGCAGCCGCCCATTCCTCCAAGGTCGTCTGGGGCAGCGGGGCCGCCGTCGGTGCCGGGGAAGGTGTGGGCGTGGGCGTCGCCGTCGGGTCCGGCGTAGCGGCCGGGGTAGCGGTCGCCGCAGGCGGCGCAGCCGACGGCGTCGGGCTGGCCGCAGGCTGGGCCGTGGACGCCGCCGGGGTGCAGGCCGTCAGCAGCAGGGACGAAAGCAATAGACAGGACAGTGCGGGTTTCATGGTCATTCCCTCCCTTTCAGGGCCGCAGGCAGATGATCCCAGGGCATTTTTCGGCAAAAGATCCCGAAAACTCCCCATTACTTTCTTCCAGTATAACACAAAAGCCCCGCGCCGCACAGTGCGGCACGGGGTCCTGCGTAAAATTTACATCTCAGCGCCTTTTGAGCTGTTCTTCCAGCCCGGAGCGCGGGGTGACGTACACCGTGGTATAGACGTTGTACAGCACCATGCCCGGCTTGGCGCCGTTGGCTTTCCAGATATTTTTCACTTCGGTGGTATCCACCGCCACCTTGGCCCCGCCGTTCTGGCTGGAATGGAGCACCGCCAGTTCGGCGGCTTCCTCTTTCGTCGTATCGGGGATGTCCAGCCCGCGGCTCATGACCACGCAATGGCTGCCGGGCGCTTTCTGCACATGGAACCACAGATCCTTGCCGCGGGCGGTGTGCAGGGTCAGCTTGTCGTTCTGCAGGTTGTTGCGCCCCACAAGGATCTCGAAACCGTCGCTGGAGGTATAACGCAGGAAATCCGCCGGTTTCTGCTTGCGGTCCCGCTGCTTGTAGTATTTCAGGTAGCCCTGGCTTTTCAATTCGGCGCGGATCTCGTTGAGGGCTGCCTCGCCGGGGGCGGATTCCACCTCATATAGCACGGTGCCCAGATATTCGATCTCGGCCTCCCCTTCCACCAGCAGCTTTTGCAGCATGGCGTGGGCGGTCTGCTTCTTTTTATAATCCTTGAAATACTTCTGGGCGTTCTCGTTGGGGGCCAGGCGCGGATCCAGCCGGATCGTCACGTCCTCGCCCGTGTAATAGTTCTGCACCGTCACCTGCCGGTCGCCCTTGTGCATGGCCCACAGGTTCGCCTGCAGCAGTTCGCCGTACAGGCGCAGGGTGTCCGCCTTGGCGGACTGGGCCAGTTCCTCCCGCCGCGCCGCCTGTTTGCGGACGGCGCGCTCGTGCATATTGTGCACGGCCTTGTAGAGTTCACGGCTTTTCTGCCGCAGGCGTTCGGCCCGGTCTTTGGTGGCGTAGTAATCCTCCAGCATTTCGCTGTAGGTGGGGTACTGGGTCAGCACCGCCGCCCCGCCGTACTGCTGCGGCGTAAAGAAGCTGAACTCCACCGGCTTCAGGCTGCCGTCCGGCTGGGGCAGGCGTACCGCCGTGGGGGTGCCGCCCGCCGCATGGCCGTCTTTCAGTTCATCCAGCGCCGCAGCCAGCCGGGCGCGCTCGGCTTCGTCCAGTTCGCAGGCAAGTTTCGGGGTCTCGCCCAAAGCACGGCAGACGGCTTCCCGCACCACGATGGGCCCCACGCCCGCCACCACCTTGCCCAGCGCGGCGGCCACCGGCAGGTCCTTTTCACAGGCGACCGCCACCAGCGACGCGGCGCTGACTTCCAGGAAGTCCGGGCGGGCCGGTTTGGGCGGCAGTGTATAAGGCAGGCCCGGCAGAAGCTGGCGCACCTCGCTGTCCTCAAAATCCACCCGCTTGAGGGCGTCGATGATGCGGCCGTCCTGCACCAGCACCAGGTTGGAGTAACGGCCCATCAGTTCCGCGGCCAGCGTGTTGGTCACAAGGTCGCCCATCTCGTTGGTGCAGCGGAAATCAAAATATACGATGCGGTCCCCCGGTTCCCGGCGCAGAGCGATCAGACGCCCGCCGGTCAGGTGCTTGCGCAGCAACATACAGAAGCCCGGCGGCGTCAGGGGATTTTCAAAACTTTCGTTGGTCAGGCAGACGCGGGCCGACCCGCTGCGTGCCGACAGCAGCAGCCGGTAAGTATCGGTGCGGGTGCGCAGCGTGATCAGCACCTCGTCGCGGGTAGGCTCAAAGATCTTGTCGATCTTGGCGTCCAGCAGGGTGTCCTTCAGTTCGCCGGCGACCAGCGCCAGCGTAGCGGCGTCAAGCGCCATGGTCTTTCCTCCTTTTACAGTAGCGGCGGAAGCGTCCCGCTTCCGGGTCCGCCCCGCCCTTCCGCCGTCACAGATAGGCGTAGGGATCGGTATCGGCGGCGGCGTGGACCGCCGTCAGTTCGGGGAAAGCCGCCGTCAGCCGGGCGGCCAGCACATCGGCCACCGCCTGTTCGGTGCCCCAGTGCCCCGCCACCACCAGCCCGACGCCTTTCTGTTTGGCAAGCAGGGCGATATGGTGGGCGGCTTCGCCAGTCACCAGACAGTCGGCGCCCTCGTCGATGGCCTGCTGCAGATAACTGCCGCCCGCACCGCTGACTTCTGCCAGGCAGGTCACAGGGCGGGGGCTGTCCACATACTTCACACCGCTGTGCAGCGTGGCGGCGCAGAAGCGGGCCAGTTCCGTCGCCGTCGTGGCGGGCACCGTGCCGATGCGGCCGCAGCCGTCGGCAAATTCCCGGCGGCCCTCCCGTGCCATGCCCAGCGTGTCGGCCAGCGTATCGTTGACGCCGCCGGGGGCCGCGTCGAGATTGGTGTGCATACAGATGGCCGAAATGCCGTTTTGCAGCAGCAGCGCGGGAACATCGTCCGCCGCGATGCGTTTGAGCGGGTCGAAGATCACAGGGTGGTGGCTGACGATCAGTTCGCAGCTCTGGGCGGCGGCTTCCCGCACCACGTCCGCCGTGATGTCCAGCGCCGTCAACACCCGGCTGACGGGCCGCCCGGCGTCCACGAGCAGGCCGACGTTATCCCAGTTGCAAGCCAGTTCGGTGGGGGCAAAGGCTTTGAGCTCCCGCAGGATCTCCTGTACGGTCACAGGCATAAGGCACATCTCCTTCGTTTTCTATTGTATCATTATAAAGAATGGGCGGCGGAAAATCAACCGCGAAACCGCCCGGCAGCAACACGGCGCACAGCCCGTGCAGGCCGTGCGCCGTGTTGTTATGCCGAAAGTTCGTCCAGGCGGCGGATCAGCGCGTCCACCGCTTCGGCTTCCGGGCCGGGGGCCAGGCCCCGGCGGTATTTTTTCAGCTTGGCGTTCTGCTGGGCACAGTAGGCGGCAAAGCCCGGCTGCCCGGCCAGACGGCCGCACAGGCAGGCAAGGCCGTCCGGTTCACAGGGTTCCGCGCCGTAGCGGGCGTTCATCACTGCATACCACCGCCCGGCGGCATGGCAGAGGGTCTCCCCCCGCAGGGCGAAGCCCCGCCGCGCCAGCCAGCGGCGCAGGATGCTGTGCTTGGTGGCGGGCACCAGCACCAGATTGTACCGTGCGTCGAACACCCAGGGGGCAGCTTCCAGAATTTCAATGATGGTCTCCGCCCCCATGCCCGCGATGATGATGTCCTCGGCTTCGCCGGGCGCCAGCACCGAAAGCCCGCTACCCAGGCGACACTGCACCGCGTCCCCGTAGGGGGCGCAGGCCCGGCGCGCTTTTTCCAGCGGGTCGGGGCGCAGGTCGCAGGCCAGCACCAGCGGGCAGCGCCCGCTGGCCGCCAGGGCGGCGCTCAGCTTGCCATGGTCGCAGCCGATGTCCGCCGCCACATGGCCCGGCCGTACATAGTCGAAGGCGGCCGCCAGCCGGGCGTCCAGCCGGGGCGGATTACTGGCGGGCAAAGTATTCATTCAACTGGGCGACCAGCGCGTCGGGGTCCACGCCATGCACGGCGCAGGCCTGTTCCACGGTCTCGCCATGGGCGGCCATGCAGCCCAGGCAGTGCATGCCGGTAGCCAGGAAGATGGGCACGCAGCCCTGCGCGGGGTCGTTATTCAGGATCTCGGCGATGATGGTATCTTTGGTAACAGTCATAGGGAACCTTTCCTTTCTGATAAAGCGTTTTGTTTTATGAAACCGGCTGCCAGGAAGCGTACAGGCCGAATCCCTGGAGCTGGGTCAACAAGGTGAGCAGTGCGACGGACAGCGCCGCGCCATGGGCCACGCTGCGCCGCACCGTGAACAGGCGGCTGCCGCGCACCAGCAGCAGCGCCAGCGGCAGCACCGGCAGCAGGTAGCGCCCCTGCATGCCGAAAAGGGTCTGGTAGTTGATGGGCGTCCAGTTGAGGGCCGCGGCCAGTACCGCCAGCACCACGCAGAGCAGGATCGCCGCCCCGCCCCAGGACGCGCGCCGGGTCAGCGGCGAAGTCTGCCCCTGCACCGGCAGGGCGGCCGCCAGCAGCGCCAGCAAAAGCCCGATGCCCAGCAGCCAGCTCACGTCGATGCGGTAGACGATGGGCTCGCCCAGCGTCGTGCCCAGCAGCCCCTGCAGCCAGAGCGCGCCCTGTTCCGGCAGGGTGCGCAGCAGCAGTTTGACCGTGGCCGGGATATTGCGGCAGATATACCCGAAGGAATACGTCCAGATGGAGTCGCCGTTGGGGTGGACCATCAAAAGCTGGTCAGGGGCCAGACCGCCGCCCATATGGGTCAGGGCGTAAACGCCGCCCACCGCGGCCAGCGCAAGGAAGGCCGCCGCCCCCCAGCGGAAGGCGCGCCGCTTGACCGGGTCACGCCGCAGCCGCAGGTAAAGCACAGCCGCCAGCACCAGCAGCAGGACTGCCGCCACGCCGCCGATCGCCACCAGCGCGGTGTTCATATCCCGCGCGGCGTAGGCCAGTTCGGACCCGTTCGAGAGCACCCACAGCAGGGCCGCCAGCGCCAGCAGGCCCGCCTGTACCAGACGCCCCGGCGCGACAGGCCCCGCAAAGGGCAGCGCAAACGGCGCCGAAAGATCTTTGCGCGGGTCCAGATGCTGCGGCGGGATCAGCAGGCACAGCAGCACCACCGGCAGATAGATGGCCTTGGCCGGGGCCACGGCCGCCGTCAGCACCGCCAGCAGCACGATCTGCCAGCGCGCGGCACGCCGGTGGCGCAGCGCCATGCAGAACGCCGTGAACAGGAAGACGACGCCCAGCACCTCCGCATCCGGCGAAAGGCTGGCCGCCAGTTGCAGCGGCATGGGCAGCAGCGCCACGCAGGCAAAGATGCCCCGCAGCGCCCCCGGCGCCAGCGCCACGGCCAGCGCCGCCAGCACCAGATACAGGATCAGGTTGGCCGCGCGGCCGTAATCCAGCATGGTGTAGAAGTTTTCGCCCTGAGTGCGGGCCAGCCAGATACCGGCAGCCTGGGCCCAGTAGCTTCCGCTGCCCTGCCCGGCGTCGGCCTCGCTCACTTCGGTCAGTTCGTTGGGGCTGCCCGGTCCCTCCTGCCGGGCCTGTTCCTGGGCTTTGTAGGCAAGGATGCCGATGTCGCCCGTTTTGGTCCCGAAATAGGGGGCATCGCAGGCGCGCACCCGCAGCTTGCCCGTTTCGTCGGCGGGGTCTTCCCCGCTCCAAACGCTGGCCAGCTCATAGGCCGCCGCAAGATGGGTGTATTCATCGGGGGCCACCAGCGCGGGGGTCACATGCAGGAAGCCGCAGCCCAGCGCCAGCCCGGCCGCCGCCACCAGCAGCACCAGCGGCGCGTGCAGCACCGCCAGCAAAACCGCCAGGAAGGCTGCAACCGCCAGCGGCGCGGCCAACTGCCCGGCCAGCGCAGCGGGCCAGGAACCGGAATAGTCGCTCACCCTTTGCACGGCCAGCGTGGCGTCAAGGGCGGTGCCCTCCTCCGTACCGGCATACAGCGGCATGCCCGTCACTTCGCCCTCGCTGGCCCAAAGACCGAGCGGACCATCCCAGGGCACCGCATTATATAGATGTACCCGGATCGTTTCGTCCGTTTCGGGCACATAGGGGTTCTCCACCACAAATTCCGTGAAGGTATCGTCGAAGATGTTCAGGAAATTCCCGGCCGTCTGGGCGACCAGGTCGCCGCTGCCGCTGTAGATATCGACCATGACCATGCCGGATTTGTAAAGCTGCCCGTGGGTGCTGAATTTGAAGCGCACGCCGTACAGGGGCTGCCCCGCTTCGAGCGGGATCTCCTGCGTGAGGCCCTCCTCCGGCAGGTCGATGATCTGGCTGTAGTCATCGTTGATGATCTCATAGACAGGCTGGTTGCCAAGGCGCTCCTGCAGGTCGTAGCCGACCCAACGGCAGAGCATCCACACGGCGCCCGCTGCCAGCAGAGCGGCAGCCAGAGCCGCCAGTACACGGCGCAGCCGCAAAGGTTTCGGCATCGGATCGCCGCCTTTCTTTTACAGGATTTGCGGGGAACGGTGTGATTATACCATGACGCAGGGCGGCATGGCAGCATTGCACATCCGGCGGCGGGCCGCCGCGCATGGATGCAGGGGAAACCGTGCCCGTGGCTATTATACCGCAACCGCGCCAAAAGCGCAAATCGTTATTGCCACTGGTACAGGTACCAGGTGACGGTCCCCTCGCCGCCGTCATAGGTACACTGGTCCACACAGCGGTAATGCGGGAACCGCTGTTCCAGGTCGCCCACCAGGGCCACGGCGTATTCCACCGCGCCGTTTTCCAGCAGGGCGTTCTGTTCCTCCCACTGGCCTTCCAGCGGCATATTGGTCACACAGAAATACCGCGCGGGCGGCAGGACCCCCGCCGCCGTGTAAAAACCGCCGTCCAGCGTGCCGTAGTTGAGCAGGCTGGGTTCTTCCCCGGCGGTGATCCGGGCGGCAAAGCGCATCTGGGGCAGGCTTTCCGGCGCGCGGCCCCGCAGGGCGCGGTTGGGGCTGAGGAACCAGCAGAACGCCGCCCCCGCCAGCACCAGCGCCCAAGGCGCGGCCATTCTGCCCCAACGGGGCGCCCGGACCCGCGCCGCCAGCAGCGCCAGCGGCACAAGGCCCAGCGGCGCGAACACCGCCAGCACCAGCCCGTAGTAGACAAGATACCCGCCCATCAGGCTGGTGCCCGCCAGACCGGCCGCCAACACGCAGACCGCGGCCGCCGCCCGCCGCCGGCGGAAAGCCGCCCACACAAGAAACAGCAGGAACAGCCCCATGCCGGGCAGCGCGTCCCGCACCGCCCACCACAGGTGGCGGACAAAATCCAGCGGGCCGCCGCTGCCCGAATAGAGGAACAGGTTATTGTAGAAGTAGACGGTGAACCAGTCGGCCAGCGCGCCGTGCGCCCCAAAATAGACCGCCCAGGGCAGCGTAGCCAGCGCCACGCCGCCGAGATAGGCCCCGCAGCTCTGGATCAGTGCCCGCCGCCAGCCGCGCCGGACATACCAGACCGTCAGCACCAGTACCCAGGCGAGATAAAACCCCAGCACCGTGTACTTGAGCCACAGGGCGCAGCCCGCCAGCGCCCCCTGAATACATACCACCCACAGCGGCACCTGCCGCCCGGCCTGCAAAGCGCGCAGCAGGCAGTACAGCGCCGCCGCCAGAAAGGGCAGCAGAAATTCCTCGGCGCTGCCGCCGTGGGAAAACGCCCGGCTGGCCGCGATCATGGCGGCGGGCACCGCGGCCCATGCCGGGCAGAGCGGTGCCGGCAAAAACAGGGAGACTGTGCGCAAACTGAAAAAGAGGAAACAGGCGAAGGCCGCCACTTCCAGCAGCCACACGCCGGTAAAGCCCGTATGGTCCAGCAGCCAGCCCAGCCCGTAGAGCAGGTACAGCACCGGGCCTTTGTGGTCGAACACGTCCCGGTAGAGCACCTTGCCCTCGAACATGGACTTGCCCATGGTAAAAAAGATGTTGGCGTCCATCCAGTCGTTCAGCACGAACAGCGGCGAGGACTTGCTGCACAGGAACAGCGCCGCTGCCGCCAGCAGGGCGCACCACAGGGCCTGTTTTGCTTTTGCGGTACGAAGCATACACATCCCCCAAAAAACAAACCGCGCCCCGGCCGGAACCGGCCAGGGTGCGGAGTGGAAGTTCAAACTTTTGCTGTACGTTTACACGCGCAGATCAGCCGTTCTCTTTCATCTTGGCGAAGCACTCGCTGCAGTAAACCGGGCGGTCTTCACGGGGCTGGAAGGGAACCTTGCAGGCCTTGCCGCAGTTGGCGCAGACGGCGTCAAACATCTGGCGCTCGCCACGGGTCGCGTTCTTGCGGGCATCGCGGCAGGGCTTGCAGCGCTGGGGCTGGTTTTCAAAGCCACGGCTGGCATAGAACTCCTGCTCGCCGGCAGTCCAAACAAATTCCTTGCCGCAATCCTTGCATACCAAAGTCTTGTCTTCGAACATAATGGGTATCTCCTCTGTTTGTTTTGCCCGCGGAAGAATCTAAACCAACGCATATGGAACGGACCAACGGAGTGTTTTAGGCGCTACTGGGGCAAGTTGTAATATGACCAGGCAATTGCCTGAATCCTGATGGGATCACGCGCCGCGAAGTTTGCGGCGTGCGCGGGCCAGCGCGTTGGCCACGGTTTTGGAGGAAACGCCAAGTTCCTGTGCCGTGCGCGCCACGGACTGCCCGTGGACACTGGCGACCAGCGCCCGGCGTTCCAGGGCGGACAGGTCTGTCTGCACACGCTGCAGGGTGGCGGCATACCGCTCCCCCTCGATGGCCAGTTCCTCCGGCCCCGGCTGGGTGATATGCTCGGCGTCCGGCAGCGGCACGCTGAAATTCAGCGGCGCGTGCTTTTTGCGCAGAGCCGCGCGCTGCGCATCCTGCTGCGCATGGTGGATGCAGGCGGCGGCATACGCCGCAAAGGGCGTGCCCTGGGCGGGACGGTAGCCCCGCACCGCCTGGAACAGACCGATCAGCCCTTCCTGCACGGCGTCCTCAAAATCAAGGCCGGGCGCCCGGAATGCAGCAGCCCCCTTGCGGATCGCCGGCATCATACGGGCGATCAGGGCAGCCAGTGCTGCTTCCTCCCCCTGTTGCGCGCGCGCCAGAAGATCATCGTCCACTCTTTGCATGAAAAACTCTCCACTTGGCAGATACGAACATCTCTATCATAGCGGTAAGCGCGGCATTTGTCAACACATTTTTGGTCAGACTGCCCAAAAAACATCGCAGCTCTTTTGCACCTTCGCGTCTTGTATTTCACAGCGGGAACTGTTATACTAAATCACGAGGCAAAAGGGAGTAAGCGGCACGGCTCCGAGCAGACCGCGCGTTCGGCTTCGTCATCACGGGTGCACGCGCCCCGGGGCCCTACCTGAGCACTGAGACTTTTGCCGCGGCGGGCACCGCTGCGGTAAAAGTCTTTTTTTGCTTTACTCCCATAAAAAACAAGGAGGAATCTCTCAACATGGATATTCTGCAAACCTTTGCCGGGCTGTTCTCGAATTTCGGCAACCTGACCTGGCAGATGGTGGTCATGTGGGCCATCGGCGGCCTGCTGGTCTACCTGGGCATCGTCAGAAAGATGGAGCCGAGCCTGCTGGTCCCCATGGGCTTCGGCGCGATCCTGGTGAACCTGCCGCTTTCGGGCGCGATCACCCAGGGCGATACCGAGGGCCCCATCTCCGCGCTGTTTGAAGCGGGCATGTCCAACGAACTGTTTCCGCTGCTGCTGTTCATCGGCATCGGCGCGATGATCGACTTCGGCCCCCTGCTGGAAAAACCCTGGCTGATGCTGTTCGGCGCGGCGGCGCAGTTCGGCATCTTCTTCACGCTGGCGCTGTCGGGCCTGTTCTTTGACCTGCCGGACGCGGCTTCCATCGCCGTCATCGGCGCGGCCGACGGTCCCACGTCGATCTTCGTGGCAAACACCCTGGGCAGCAAGTACCTGGGCGCCATCATGGTGGCGGCCTACAGCTATATGGCGCTGGTGCCCATCGTGCAGCCGCCGGTCATCCGCCTGTGCACCACCAAGAAAGAGCGCATGATCCGCATGCCGTACCGCAAGGGCAGCGTGACCAAGACCACCAAGATCCTGTTCCCCATCGTCGTCACCATCCTGGCCGGCATGATCGCGCCCGCCAGCGTGGCGCTGGTCGGCTTCCTGATGTTCGGCAACCTGATCCGCGAATGCGGCGTGCTGAACTCTCTGTCTGAGACCGCGCAGAACGTGCTGGCGAACCTGATTACCATCGTGCTGGGCCTGACGGTGGCCGGCCAGATGACCGCCGACAAGTTCGTCAAGTTCGACACCCTGCTCATCATGGGCCTGGGCCTGGTGGCCTTCGTGTTCGACACGGCGGGCGGCGGGATGTTTGCCAAGCTGCTGAACCTGTTCCTGCCGGAGGGCAAGAAGATCAACCCGATGATCGGCGCGGCCGGTATCTCGGCTTTCCCCATGAGCGGCCGTGTGGTCAACCAGATGGGCCTTGCCGAGGACAACCAGAATTTCCTGCTGATGTACTCCATCAGCGTCAATGTTTCCGGCCAGATCGCGTCGGTCATCGCCGGCGGCCTGATCCTGACCCTGATGGGAATGTAAGGAGGCGTTTTGTATGAATTTTGCATCCCTTTCCACGACGCTGCCCATGCTGCTGGTGGGTATGCTGGGCATCTTCCTGGTGATCGGCGTTATCATTCTGGCCGTCTACCTGCTGAATAAAGTCACCTCTCCCCGCGAGGACAAGAAGTGACCCTTCCCCCACAACTATAACAAGACCCGCCCTGCGGAAGTTCCGCGGGGCGGGTCTCTTTATACTTTATTTATATAGGTAGATGGCTACACAAAACCGCGCGCCCCGGCCGGGGCGCGCGGCTGTTTTTCTGGAATGTCCGGGGTACTCAGACCGTTTCTTTCGCCACGAAGGCAACGCCCGCCGCGCGGGGGCCGATGTGGGTGCCGATGGTCGCGCCGATCTGGCAGGTCTCGATATCCTCCAGTTTCAGGTTCTGCGCCAGATAGTGGTGTACCGGGCCCGCCATCTGCTTTTCATCGCTGTACAGCACGGCGCAGGGGTAATCGGTGTCGATGCCGCCCATCTCGTCCAGCTGCTTGAACATGGCGACCATGGCGCCGGGGCGGCCGCGGCCCTTGCCCACCAGTTTAACGGCGCTGTCCTGCACCGCAATGACCGGCTTGATGCCCAGCGCGCCGCCGACGATGGCCACCGCCGCCGGGATACGCCCGCCCTTTTGCAGGTGCTTGAGGCTGTCCACCACGGCCACGATGCGCACACGCTTTTTGAACCGTTCCAGTTCTGCCACGATCTGTTCCGCCGTCAGGCCCTCGTCCCGCAGGCGCACGGCTTCCCGGACGATAAGCGCCTCGCCCTGGGTCGCGCTCTCGGAGTTGACGACGTAGACTTTGGTGTCCACATCCTCGGCGGCCAGCCGGGCGCTCTGGTAGGTGCCGGACAGCTTTTCCGCAATGGTGATGACGATGACTTCATCCCCGGCCAGTTCGGCGTCGGCGTAGGCTTCCATAAAAGCCGCCGGGCTGGGCTGGCTGGTGCGCGGCAGGCGGGAGTCCGTCGCCAGGCGCTCAAAGAATTCGTCTTTGGTCATGCGGCCGCCGTCCTCGACGGTCGTATCATCGGCAAAGGTGATGCACATGGGGACGACGACGACCCCGGGCTGCGCCAGGTCCCGCGCCGTCAGATCGGCGGCGGAATCGGTAATGATACGGATCATGGTGGTTTCCTCCCTGATATCAGAAGTTTCTGACACGGCAAATGCCGGTCTATGCATTTTTGCCCGGCTGTTCCAGCCCCAGCACGTTGGCTGCGGCGTCCGGGTCAAGCTGCTGGACCGATTCCAGCTTGCGGGTGATGGCGCGGCTGCGCGGCCCGATCAGTTCTTCCAGATCGGAGCCGGTCTGGTTCAGATGGCGCTGCATCTGCTGCAGCCCCGCGCCGAACTTTTCAAATTCCGTCTTGACCGCCCCCAGCACCGCCCAGACCTCGCCGGAACGCTTCTGGATCGCCAGCGTGCGGAAGCCCATCTGCAGCGCGTTGAGCAGCGCCGCCATGGTGGACGGCCCCGCCACGGTGATCTGGTAGTCGCGCTGCAATATCTCGGTCACGCCGCTGGAAACGACCTCGGCATACAATCCCTCAAAAGGCAGAAACAGGATGCCGAAGCTGGTGGTATAGGGGACCTCGATATATTTTTCGTGGATGTCCTTGGCCTCCTGCCGCAGCACGCTGAACAGCGCCTTGCGCATGGCGGCGGTGGCCGCCGCGTCGCCGCGCTGCTGGGCCGCCTGCAGGCGGGCATAGGTGTCGCCGGGGAATTTGGCGTCAATGGGCAGCCAGACCGTGCCGCTCTGCCCCGGCAGCTTGACGGCAAATTCCACCCGGTTGCTGCTGCCGGGCACCGTGGCCACGTTGCAGGCATACTGCCCGGGGGCCAGGATCTGTTCCAGGATGGCCCCCAACTGCACCTCGCCCAGGATGCCGCGGGTCTTGACCCCCGACAATACCTGTTTGAGGCTGCCCACATCGGCCGCCAGCGTCTGCATTTCACCCAGGCCCTTATAGACCTGTTCCAGTTGGGCGCTGACCGTGCGGAACGAATCGCTGATGCGCTTTTGCAGCGTATCCTGCAACTTCTCCTCCACCGTGCCGCGGATCTCGTCCAGCTTTTTGCTGTTGTCGGCACGGATCACGTTCAACCCCTGCACCAGCGCGCCGCGCACGCCTTCCAAACGGTTGGCATTGGAATCCTCCAGGCTTTTGATGCGGTTTTCCAGCATCGTCAACTGGGCCAGCATCGCGTCGTTGGCAGCCTTCTGGCGGGCGGCGCCCGCCCGGTCGATGGCATCCAGCCGCGCGGTGCTGGCAGCGGCGTTCTGGCGCTGGTTTTCCGCCAGCACGGCGGAAAAGTCCCGCAGGCTCGCGGTGGTTGTGCGGGCGGTCTCGCCCTGGATGGCGCGCAGTTGTTCCGCCAGCAGGTCGGTCTCGCTTTGCAGCACCGGGGTCATGGCACGCACAAAATCGTCGGCCGATTCCTGCCGGGGCTGGCGGCGACTGCGCGCCAGCAGCACGCCCAGCAGCACGTCACCCACCAGCGCCAAGATCAAAAGAACATACAAAATCCAGTCCATTTACGTTCCTTCCGGCGGCTTGTGCCCAGTATAGCACAACTGCACGCCTGATACCAAGTACAACGGTTCAATCTTTGGGGTATTTTTTCTGTTTTTACTGCAAAAACAGGAAGAAAAGCCCCAGCGCGGCCATCCCCACGGCCAGCAGTTCGGTGCCGAAACTCTTGCGTTCCAGCAGCGGGCGGCCGGGCTTGTACCAGACCATCACGCTTTTGCCCTGCATACGGTCATGGCTGTACCACAGCGAATCGTTCGTTTCCATTTCCAGCCGTTCGCCGCCGGCGTGGATCTCGACCAGATAGCGATACCCGCCTGCCCCCTTGCGCGGGCTGGTGCGCCCGCCCTTGCGGCAGTCAAGGATGCGCCCCGGCAGCAGCGTGGCGCCGTGTACCGTGCGGTATTTTTCCCACACGGCGGCCACCGACAGCACCAGCAACAGGATGCCCAGCACCCGGTAAAAAATCATCAGTTGGATCGGCATGATACGCCCTTCCTTTCTTTTTATAGAGAGATCCGCGGTCCGGACCGCGTCAATATGCGAAAGCAGCCAGCCCCCGCGCGCCCCCAAAGAGGGCGCGGGAACACCAGTGCTACTATAATACCGTTCTTTGCCAAAAGGTGCAAGAGGGGCGGCGCAAATATCCCGCCGGGCGCGGCGCTTTACCTGTTTACAGTATTGACTAAGTTGGGCAGGTTTGCTAAAATATGGGTAAACATACTGCAAACTTGAAACATCTTGACAAAAAAGGAGGCGCCTATGCGCCCGAACACCCCCGACCAGACGCCGCGCAACACCGCTTTGTATGAAGCGATCCTGCGGCTGAACACCCTGGATGAATGCATCCGTTTTTTTGACGACCTGTGCGCGGTCACCGAACTGCACACGCTGGAACAACGCTACGCGGTGGCCGCCTGCCTGTTGCAGGGCAAGGTGTACAGCGAGATCCGGCGCGAGACCGGCGCTTCCAGCGCGACGGTCAGCCGTGTGAACCGCATGCTCAACTATGGCACCGGCAGCGTGGCGGAAAGCGTGCGCTACGATCTGGCCCGGCAGCCCGAACCCGATCACACCGAGGAGGCATAACGATGTCTGTTTCCATCACCGAATTCGGCAAAACCACAGCCGGGACGCCCATCCAGTGCGCCGTGCTGAAAAACGACCAGATCGAAGTCCATCTGCTGACCTACGCGGCCGTGATCCACAAGATCGTGGTGAAGGACCGCAAGGGCAACCCGGTGGACGTGGCGCTGGGCTACCCCACCGCCGCCGACTATGAACTGAACACTGACAGCATGGGCGCCGCGGTGGGCCGCTTTGCCAACCGCATCGGCGGGGCGCAGTTCCCGCTGTATGAGGAGATCGTCCACGTGACGGCCAACCAGAACGGGAACTGCCTGCACAGCGGCCTGCACGGGTTCAACCACACGGTATTCGACGTGGAGCCCACCCCCGGCGAGAGCGACTGCGTGACGATGACCGCCCACAGCCCCGACGGGACCGACGGCTTCCCCGGCAATCTGGATCTGGAGATCCAGTATCAGCTGGTGAACAGCGGGCTGATGATCCGCTACACCGCCACCACGGACGCCCCGACGGTCTGCAACCTGACGAATCACTGCTACTTCAACCTCAACGGCCACGACAGCGGCACTGTGCTGGGCCACCGCGTCAGCGTGGATGCCGACGCCTACCTGGAAGCGGACGACACCAGCGTGCCCACGGGCCACCGCATCCCGGTGGCGGGCACCCCCATGGACTTTACCGAGGAAAAGACCCTGGGCCTGGACATCGAAGCGGACTACCCTGCCCTGAAGCAGGCGTGCGGCTACGACCACTGCTACATCATCCGCGACACCGGCCTGCGCCACGCAGCCTGGGTCACCGGCCCGCAGACGGGCATCCGCATGGAAGTGCTGACCACGCTGCCCGGCATGCACCTGTACACCGCCAACTACCTGAACCCCGCCACCGAATGCAAGGACGGCGCTCACTACCAGAAGCGCGACGCCGTGTGCCTGGAGACCGAGGAGTTCCCCGACGCGCCCAACCACCCGGACTTCCCGGATACGACGCTGCTGCCGGACGCCCCCTACAGCTCCACCACGATCTACCGCTTCGACATTGCGCCCCAGTGACCGAATAACAGCGATCCCCGCCCGGAACAACCGGGCGGGGATCTTTTTTGGCAAACCGGGGCTTAGAGGTGCAGCACCAGCTTGGCGATATTGAAATAGAGCAGCAACGTGGTGGTATCCACGATGGTGGTGATAAGCGGCGAAGCCATGACGGCCGGGTCAATCTTGAACTTTTCCGCAATGGCGGGCAGCGCGCCGCCGATCAACTGCGAGAGCAGCACCGTGCCCACCAGCGTCAGGCAGACGGTCAGCGCCACCGGCGCGGGCACCCGGTCCAGGAACAGCAGCTTGAAGAAGTTGCACACCGCCAGCGTGCCGCCGCACAGCAGCGCCACGCGGAACTCCCGCCACAGGATGCGCGGCAGATCGCGGGGACGCACATCCCCCACCGCCATGCCGCGGATGATCGTGGACGTGCTCTGGCTGCCCGCGTTGCCGCCGGTATCGGTCAGCATGGGGATGTAGGCGGTCAGCACCGTCACGGCGGCCAGCGCGCTTTCATAGCTGCGGATGACCATGCTGGAGAAGGTGGCGCTGACCATCAGGAAGATCAGCCAGGGCGCGCGGCTCTTGTACAGGCTCCACATGGACTGCTTAAAGTAGGGGCGGTCCGCCGGGGCCAGGGCGTTCATCTTGGCAAAGTCCTCGCTGGCTTCGTCCCGCAGGATGGAAATGGCGTCGTCGATGGTGACGATGCCCACCAGCCGCTTTTCGGCATCCACCACGGGGATGGCCAGGAAGCCGTATTTTTCAAACATACGGGAGACCTGTTCCTGGTCGGTGGTCGTGCTGACGCTGACGACGTTGGCGTCCATCATATCACGGATGGGGCGGGCCTCGTCCTTTTCCAGCACCAGCGCCCGCAGCGATACCACGCCGATGAGCGTGCGGTCCTCGTCGGTAACGTAGCAGTTGTTGATGGTCTCTTTATCCACACCGTGGGCGCGGATCTCCTCCATGGCGCGGGCCACCGTCATTTCGGGGCGCAGTTCCATGAATTCGGTGGTCATCACGCCGCCAGCGGAATCCTGCGGGTACTGGAGCAGTTCGTTGATCATGCGGCGGGTCGCGGGGTCCGCCTGGGCCAGGATGCGCTTGACGACACCGGCGGGCATTTCTTCCACCAGATCCGTCGCATCATCGACGAACAGTTCATCCACCACGGCTTTCAGCTCGGTATCGGTCAGGCCGTCGATCAGCGCCTGCTGCGTTTCCGAAGTCAGCTTGGCAAAGACCTCGGCCGCCAGGTCCTTGGGGCACAGACGGAACAGCACCGACAGTTTTTCCGGGGGTAGATCCTCAACCCCCGCCGCCAGGTCGGGGGCGGTGTTTGAGGATCTACCCC
>SAMEA3387515__coassemble_1729_pt1 | contig 81846 bp, 75 predicted proteins | sample SAMEA3387515__metabat2_high_PE_016 | metagenome-assembled genome bin SAMEA3387515 (sample SAMEA3387515) | Felis catus | biome: Faeces | place: United Kingdom | collected 2012
GTGTTCTTTGTCGTTACGCTGGTTGTCTGCGCCCTCACCGCCCGCCTGTAAGCAGAGGACAGCCATCACAAAACAAAAGGGTCCGCCAAGCGCGTTGAAGGTAAGATCTGCGCCCCGGCGGGCCGTTTTTTGTGGGAAAGTGGCGGGGCAGCTCCCCGCGATGGAAGGGCCGCGCCGGACGGCGCGGCGACGTAAATGAAGGAGTAAATATGACACCGTTACAAAAAAGCATCCTCAATGCGGTCAAGCGCCGCCCCATGACGCTGCGCGAACTGCAGAACAACCTGCAGGTGGACAATTCCCGCCTGCGCACCACTGTGTCCGCCATGGTGGCGACCGGCGACCTGGCCGTGCGCAACGGCGCCTATGTGCCGGGCTTTGCCACCTACGAAAGCGCAGCCGACCCGGCCACGCTGCCCTGCACGCTGGTCAAGCTGGCTGCCCGCTTCGGCTTTGCCAGCCGGGACGATGGCCAGGGGGATATCTTCATTCCGGGCCGGGCGCTGCACGGCGCCATGCCGCAGGATAAAATTCTGGTCAAGCTGTTCGACCGTCCGCGTGTGGAGGGTTCGTCCGAGGGCGAAGTGGTCGAAGTCACCACCCCGAACAACCATTTTGCAGGCACGGTCCGCCTGACGGACGACGGCCGCCTGGCGGTGGAGCCGGACGGCTGCCGTGACGTGAAGTTCCTGCTGGCGAAGCAGGGGAGCGAGGGCGTACACCTGGGTGATAAAGTCGGCATCCAGATCACCCACCGGGGCGAGCGCCACAGCGAGCACCGCGCCGCCGTGGTGGAAAAGTTCGGTTCCTCCGACTATGCGTCGGAGTGCGCCAAGGCCATCCTGTACGGCCGCAATGTGCGCCAGGAATTCCCGCCCGAAGTGCTGGCCGAAGCCCACGCCTACGACGACGCCGTGATCGACCCCACGGAGGCCGCCCGCCGCATGGACCTGCGCGCCATCCCCATTTTTACCATCGACTCTGCCGAGACCAAGGACATCGACGACGCCATCAGCCTGCAAAAGCTGGAAGGCGGCGGCTATGAGCTGGGCGTGCATATCGCGGACGTGAGCCATTATGTGCGCCCCGGTTCGGCGCTGGACAACGAAGCCTTTGAGCGGGCCACCAGCATCTATTATGCCGACAAGGTCATCCCGATGCTGCCCACCCAGCTTTCCAACGGCATCTGCTCCCTCAACCCGCAGGAGGACCGGCTGGCGTTCTCCTGCCTGATGCGGCTGGACGAACAGGGCGAGATCCACGGCTATCACTTTGTCAAAACGGTGATCCGCAGCCGGGTCAAGGGCGTGTACAAGGAGATCAACGCCCTGCTGGAACCCGAAGAGGGCGCCGACCTGACCGAACTGAAAGAAAAGTACGCCGACGTGCTGGACCAGCTGCCCCTGATGGACGAGTTGTACCGCAAGCGCCTGGAACTGCGCCACAAGCGCGGCGCTATGGACATTGAATCCGACGAAGCCAAGCTGGTCATTGACGAGAACGGCCGCTGTGTGGACATTGTCAAGCGCGGGCGCGGCACCTCGGAATGTATGATCGAGGAATTCATGCTGCTGGCGAACCAGTGCGCGGCCAACGCGGGCCGGACCAACAAGGTTCCCTTCGTCTACCGCGTGCATGAAGCGCCCGACGCCGAAAAGATGGAAAAACTTTCGGCCACGCTGCTGGCCTGCGGTCTGAACGCCAAGTTCAAGGACCCCATCCCCACCCAGTTGGAACTGGCCGCCCTGCTGGACGCCACCCGCGGCCAGCCCATCCAGACGCCGGTGCATACCGGCATCCTGCGCAGTATGCAGAAGGCGCGCTACGCGCCCCAGCCTTTGGGGCACTACGGCCTGGTCCTCAAGGACTATGCCCACTTTACCAGCCCCATCCGCCGCTACCCCGACCTGGCGATCCACCGCATCCTCAGCGAGATGCTGCTGGGCGCTTCCGAAAGCCAGATGAACCGGGAGTATAACGAGTTCGCCCAGCGCGCAAGCGAACAGTCCAGCAAAAAAGAAGTGGACGCCGTGCGCATCGAGCGCGATGTGGAGGACCTGTACAAGGCCGAGTATATGCACGAGCATCTGGGCGAGGTCTACCTCGGCACGGTGGCGGGCATCACGCCCCGCGGCGTCTTTGTGGAACTGGAAAACACCGTCGAGGGCTTTGTCCCGGCGGCGCAGCTCTGCAAGGGCGAGCCCCAGGTGGTGGACGGCGTCAGCATGCTGGACCCCCTGACGGGCCGCAACTGGATGCTGGGCACCTCGATGAAAGTCCGTGTGGCGGGCGCCGACGTGGCGCTGGGCCGCATCGACTTTGAATATATGGTCGAGTAAGCTGCCTTCTATAATGAAAGTCCCTTTCCGTTTTGCGTCCCCGGCAAAAAGCATGGAACATTGGAGCAAATATCCCAAACGGTTGGAGTAAGAGGTGACCCGGCATGAAAAAATCCGCAGGCGTTATTTTGCTGTTTGGTCTGTTGGCCCTGACCCTGTTTGGGTGCGGGCAAAAAGCGCCGTTCCCGGCAGAAAATGCGGAGAGCGTCGAGGTTTACCGCTATGTCGTTCCGGCGTCGGCGGAGAAAAAGATCGTGACCGAGCCGGAAGAAGTAGAAGATATTTGCGAACAGTTGATCGCTGCGGGTACGCCAAAAGAAGGGGAACCGCTGGCGGGCGGGACCGTCATCAGTTTTCGAGTCAACTTGAAGGATGGGTCCCCCTACGAACTGGTTTGCGCTGAAAATGCTTCTGAAAATTTGGAAAAGTACGAAACTATCTGGGATCGTATAGAGTGTGAAACGGCCGCGGCGGAGGAAGCCGAATTGCCGGCAGGCGATTAAAAGCGCCCGCAGTGCGGTCCAGCCAAAGCCGATATGATCTATGCTTTGGCGGGCAGCGGTCACACAGACTTTTCCGTGCCTTTTGCCAAAATATAAGCAAACCGCGCCCTGCGCGCTCCGATCGTTTCGGGGCGCACAGGGCGCGATTTTTGTTTGGCAGCCGGGCGGAAAGATCAGGCTTCCGGGTCCTGCCAGACGATGGGGGACTGCCCGTGGTCCTGCAAAAAGTCGTTGACTTTTCCGAACGGCGCGGAGCCGAAGAACCCCCGATAGGCAGAAAGCGGGCTGGGGTGGGCCGATTCCAGGATCAGCACGGGGCGGTGCATTTCGGCGGCGCGGAACAGCGGCGCGTAGGCCTGCGCGGGCTTGCCCCACAGGATGGCGGCCAGCGGCCCGTCCCCCTGGGCGGCGGCGTATTCCAGCGCCGCGCGGGTAAAGGTCTCCCACCCGTGCTTCGCGTGGGAGAAAGCCGCGCCGCGTTCCACGGTCAGCACGGTGTTCAGCAGCAGGACGCCCTGCTGCGCCCAGAAGGTCAGGTCGGTGCGCGGCGCGCGGGCCGGGCCGAACTCCGCTTCCAGTTCCTTGAAGATGTTCTTCAGGCTGGGCGGCGCCTTGCACCCGTTTGGCACCGAGAAAGAAAGCCCCATGGCCTGCCCCGGCTCATGGTAGGGGTCCTGCCCCAGGATCACGACCCGCGCGCCCTTTGCCGGGCAGGCGCGCAGGGCGGCAAAAATATTTCCCGGTGCGGGGTAAACGGTCGTGCAGGCGGCGGCTTCGGTCACAAAGGCATCCAGGGCCTCAAAATAGGGTTTGGCGCATTCTTCGGCAAGAAAAGGCGCCCAGTCGCTGGTTTTCAGTTCCTCCAACTGGTCGTGCAAAAGCATGGCGGTCGCTCCTTCCAAGGCGTTTTTACCAGTATAGCACGCCGGGGCGGGGCTTGCAATGTGCGGCCAAACGGCGTATAATGCTATTTATGTGGCGGCGTTGGGCCGCAGGAAAGTTTATTAAAGGAGAACATTTTCATGGCTTCGATCAAGACGAAACTGTGCAGCCTGGGCATGGCGGCGGCCATGCTGCTGGCTTTGGCGGGGTGCAACCTCTCCACGCCGTCCAGCGTGGGCAGCATCGGCGGGGTGGATATCCCCGCGGGCGTCTATCTGATGGCGCAGTACGACGCATACAACACGGCGTCCTCGCTGGCTGACCTGGCAACGGGCGAGACCGCGAGCGATGTCAAGGCCGTCCTCAAGGCGGAATGCACCGGCACCATCGGGGACGAGCAGGTCACCGCCACCGGCGAGGAATACATCGCCCGGCTGACCCAGCGATCCCTTGAATATTACGCCGCGGTGGAACAGAAATTTGCGGACCTGGGCGCCACGCTGGAGGACGCCGCCGTGGAATCGGTGGAGGACAGTGTTGAGAGCCTGTGGTCCACCAACGGCGACCTGTACGCGGCCAACGGCATCGGCAAAAAGAGCGTGCAGGCATACCTGGAGAACGCCCAGAAAGCCAGCACCATCCTGGAACTGGTCTACGGCCCGCAGGGCAGCGACCCGGTGAGCGACGCGGAGTACACCGACTTCCTCAATAACGAGTGCTATTACATCGAGACCGTCCAGTTCCCGCTGGTGGATTACAGCACCTATACGATGGCGGACGACGAACAGAAGAGCCAGATCATGGAGCAGGTCAACGCCTGTGTAGACGAGCTGAACCGCACGGCCACCGGCGAGGAAGCCGGCAGCACCGCGCTCTATGAGGCCGCTTCCACCTACCTGCCCCCGGCCATGGAAACGCTGGGCGCCACGATGGAAAGCGCGCAGGAAGCCCTTTACTACGCGGGTGCGCAGCTTTACACCCCGGACGATCTGGCCCCGTACGGCGGCGACGGGTACAACAGCCTGACCGACCCGTTGGACGCTGTGGGCATGGGCCAGTGGACCACCATCGACCTGGGCACGGCGGTGCTGGCGGCGCGCCGCGTGGACCCGCTCAAGACCTACACGGTGGACCAGTTGACCAAACAGTATGACCTGCTGACCGCCCTGAAAGGGGAGGAACTGCAGGATCGGTTCTACGCCGAAGGCGCGGCGATGGAACACGCGCTGGATCAAAGCGCGATGAATACCTACAGCGCCTCCAAGATCAAGAAGGACGTTTAATAGGACCGGGCCGGGTGCATGGGAATGTGTCCCGGCCTTTTCATGCCATGAGGAGGTAATCTATGACAAGGAATAAAACTGTCAATCTGCTGCTGGAAGTATTGGGCTGCTTTATCTCGGCTGCGGGCATCTACAGCTTCGCGGTGGCGTCCGGCATCCCGGTCACGGGCGTTGCGGGCCTGACTGCGATCTTCTACCGCCTGTTCGGCGCGCCCATGGGCTTGATCAACATTCTGATCAACATCCCCATCATCCTGTGCTGCTACAAGCTGCTGGGGCGGGCGTTCTTCCTGCGCAGCCTGCGCTGCATGATCCTGTTCGCTTTCTTCACCGACTATGTGCTGCCCTTCATGCCGGAGTACACCGGCGACCGTATGCTGGCTACGCTGTGCGGCGGCGTGGTCAGCGGCATCGGCGATGCGCTGATCTACATGCAGAACTCCAGCACCGGCGGCCTGGACTTCATCACCATGGCCATCAAGAGCAAGCGCCGGGACCTGCCCTTCGGCAACATCACCTTTGGCGCGGCGCTGGCGGTCATCCTGCTCAACGGCCTGGTGTTCCAGGATGTGGACTCCATCATCTACGGTCTGCTGTTCAACTTCCTGGTAGCGGCGGTCATCAACAAGATGATGTTCGGTTTCTCGTCCTCGATGCTGGCGCTGATCGTCACCGACGACGGCCACGCCGCCTGCCGGGAGATCGACCGTGTGGCCGAGCGCGGCTCGACCGTCATGCGCGGCCACGGCGGCTACAACGGCAGCCCCAAGGACGTGGTGCTGTGCGCCTGCTCCAACAAGCAGCTGTATGAGATCGAGCACGCCGTGCGCACCATCGACCCCAGTTGCTTCATCATCATGCTTCAGTCCAACGAGGTACACGGCGAAGGGTTCCGGCGTCTTGAACTGGGCAAGAAAGAGGAAAAAACGTAAACAAAAGGCGCAGGGCCCGCGGGCCCTGCGCCTTCTCTTTATTCAGTGCTGCCGGGGCTGGTCCGGCGGGTATTCGCCCTGCATCCGGGCCTCCATCCGGCTCAGGCGGGCTTCCAGTTCCGAAATGCGCTGGTTCAGAATATCCGGCAGCGCCTGCTGGTCCAGGTCGTCGGCCGGGCAGCACTTGATGTTGCCCACCCGCACGATCTCCGCCGGTACGCCCACAGCGGTGGCGTTGGCGGGCAGGTTTTGCAGCACCACGCTGCCCGCGCCCACGCGCACATTGTCCCCGATGTAAACAGGGCCCAGCACCTTGGCCCCCGCGCCGATCAGCACGTTGTTCCCCAGCGTGGGGTGGCGCTTGCCGGTGTCCTTGCCGGTGCCGCCCAGCGTTACGCCGTGGTAGATCGTGCAGTTGTCCCCGATCTCGGTGGTTTCGCCAAAGACGATCCCCATGCCGTGGTCGATGAACAGTTTATGCCCGATCCTGGCGCCGGGGTGGATCTCGATGCCCGTCAAATGGCGGGCAAGCTGGCTCACCAGCCGCGCCAGGAAAAACAGGCGCTTTCTATACAGAAAATGGGCGATGCGGTGCGTGACCAGCACATGGAACCCCGGATACAGCACGATGACTTCCAGCACGTTGCGGGCGGCGGGGTCCTTATCCCGAATATTTTTTGCGTCTTCCCAAAGCCCCATGAAGCGTTTTCCTCTTTCTCTCTTTGTGTTGTCTGCGTTTTTTTCATAGTAGCACACTTTCCGGCAAAAGGCAACGGCAGGCAAAAAAGCGCTTTTTGTCAAATTGTCCAAAAGTGGGCGCAAAAATCCATAAAATCCCTCAATCGGGGCGGCGGGCTCCCGCATTGACACGGTTGCCGGAACATGGTACAATAAGTAAAATCTGTGTAAGGAGGAGTGCGCCACGATGCAAAGCTGCATGAACAGCTTGAAAATGTACGGTGGGGTGTTCTTTCCTGGCACCGCACAGGGTATCGTTTTTTGACTTTTCCCATTTTGGGAAAAGTTTTTTTTTGCCCACACGCCGGGCCGCGTTCGACGGCGGCCCACCCCATAAACAGGAGGTCTTGCCATGCTGATCCGCAACGCAAAAGACAGCGCGGGAAAACCCGTGGAACTCTGGCTGCGCGATGGAAAAATCGCGGCCGTCGGTCTGGGGCTGCTGGTCCCCGAAGGGGAACAGGTCCTTGACGCAAAAGGCCGCACGGTCCTGCCCGCTTTCATCGACACCCACTGCCACTGGCGCACGCCGGGCTTTGAATATAAAGAGGATATCGCCACCGGTTCGGCCGCGGCGGCCGCGGGCGGTTACACCTACGTCAACCTGATGCCCAACACCAAGCCGGTCTGCTCCTCGGCCGAGACCGCCCGCGCGGTGGAGGAGGAAGCCCGCCGCATCGGCCTGTGCGACGCGAACCAGACGGTCTCCATCACGAAGGACTTCGACGGCAAGACCATCGACCATCTGCTCACGCTGCCGGAGGACGTCAAGTTCATCACCGAGGACGGCAACGGCGTCATGAACAACGCCGTCATGGCGCGGGTCTTTGCCATCGCCACCGAGCGGGGCCTCACGGTCATGTCCCATGCCGAGGACCGGGAGATCAGCCCCTGGGATTACCGCCTGGCGGAAAATATCGAGACCGTGCGCAACTGCCACCTGGCCGAATACTACGGCACCCGACTGCATATGTGCCATGTATCTACCAAGGAAGCCGTGGACACTATCCGCATGAGCCGGATGCGGGGCGCGCGGGTGAGCTGTGAAGTCACGCCCCACCACCTCTGGTTCGACGAGAGCCGCCTGCAGTACCGGGTGAACCCGCCCATCCGCAAGGCGGAGGACGTGGACGCCCTGATCGAAGCGATCAAGGACGGCACCGTCACCTGCATCGGCACCGACCATGCGCCCCATACCGCCGAGGAGAAGGAGAAAGGCGCTGCCGGTATGGTGGGGCTGGAGACCGCTTTCGGCGTCTGCTACAGCAAACTCTGCCGCGAACAGTGCCTGCCGCTGGAACTGCTCAGCTTCCTGATGAGCGCCGGTCCTGCCGCCGTGCTGGGACTGGCCGACCGCAAGGGCCTGCTGGCCCCCGGCTACGACGCCGACGTGGTGCTGGTCGACCTGGACCATATGTATCAGGTCAACGCGGCGGAACTGCACAGCAAGAGCAAGAACTGCCCCTATGACGGGGCATACCTGTACGGGCGGGTCGTCACCACCATCAAGGGCGGGACGGTCACCTGGCAGATCGAGGAATAAAAACCTGCAAAGAATACGAAACGGGGGAAAATACAATGACCAACATGGACAAACTGTATGAGAGCGTAGCGGCCAACGGCCCGGTCTGTGTAGGGCTGGATACCGAGATCGGCTACCTGCCTGCCACCGATGCGGCCAAAACGGCAGGGGAGAACGTCGTGGACTTCAACCGCGCCGTGATCGCGGCCACCAGGGGCGTGGCGGGCTGCTACAAAGTGCAGATCGCCTACTACGAATCCCTGGGTCTGGACGGCCTGCGCGCCTATGCCGAAACGCTGCGCATGGCCCGCGCCACCGGCCTGCCGGTCATTGCGGATATCAAGCGCGGCGACATCGCCAAAACGGCGGAGATGTACGCCAAGGCCCATTTCACCGGCGATTTTGAGGCCGACATCGTCACGCTGGCGCCCTACATGGGGCTGGACTCCATCAGCCCCTACCTGCCGTACTGCAAGGAGCAGGGCAAGGGCGTGTTCGTGCTGTGCCGCACTTCCAACCCCGGTTCGCGGGACTTTGAGTACCAGACCCTGGCCGACGGCCGCACGGTCTACACGATGGTGGGCGACGCGCTGACCAAACTGGGCGCCGACTATATGGGCGAACACGGTTACTCCTCGGTGGGGCTGGTCATCGGCGGCACCACCGGCGAGGAAGCGGCCGAGATCCGCGCCCGTTACCAGAACACCTTCTTCCTGATCCCCGGCTACGGCGCGCAGGGCGGCAAGGCGGCTGATATCGCGCTGTATATGAAGCAGGGCAACGGCGGCGTGGTCAACTCCAGCCGCGGCATCCTGCTGGCTTACAAGAAGCAGCCGGGCGTGGCTTTTGACGAAGCAGCCTACAATGAATGCGTGCGTATGCGGGAGGATATCCAGAGTGAATGCAATAAGCTGTGATCTGCAGGTCCTGGCGCAGGAGGCCCTTGCGCCGGACATCCGTCGTCTGGTCGTCCAATGGCGGGACCCCAGCCATGAACCCCACGCCGGGCAGTTCTATATGCTGCGCGCCTGGGCGCCCGACGCCACGCCGGTTTTGTCGCGCCCCATCAGCGTCAATGATTTTGACAACCAGACCGGCGCGCTGACCTTCCTCTATCAGGTCAAGGGCGAGGGCACACACAAGCTGGCGGCCCTGCAGCCCGGCAACACCCTGACCGTCACCGGCCCCTGCGGCAACGGGTTCGACGCGCCCGCCCTGGCCGGGCAGTACAAGCGCATCGCCGTGGTGGGCGGCGGCATCGGCACCGCGCCGCTGCTGCTGCTGTGCAAGCAGCTCTGCCGCGCCGGGGTGCGCCCGGACCTCTATGTGGGCTTCCGGGATGAACCTTACGGCATGGAAAACTTCGTGCCCTGGTGCCACACGATCCATCTGGCTACCGACACCGGCGCCCACGGCCACCACGGCCTGGTGACCGACCTGCTGGATGCCGCACAGTACGATCTGGTGCTGACCTGCGGCCCCATGGTCATGATGCGCGGCGTGGCAAAACTCTGCGCCGCGGCGGGCACGCCCTGCCTGGCCAGCCTGGAAAAGAAGATGGCCTGCGGCCTGGGCGCCTGCCTGGGCTGCACCTGCCACACCAAAGTGGGGCCGCGCACCGTCTGCAAGGACGGCCCCGTATTTGCAGCACAGGAGGTGTTTGACTGATGGCGGACCTGCATGTGGACTTTCTCGGCAAGCGTCTGGCCGGGCCGGTCGTCGCGGCGTCCGGCACCTTCGGCTTCGGGCCGGAGTATGCGGACATCGAGGACCTGCGCCTGCTGGGCGGCATCTCCGGCAAGGGGCTGACCCTTCACGGCCAGCCCGGCAACGAGGGCGAGCGCCTGTACGAGACCCCTTCCGGCCTGATGAACTCCATCGGCCTGCAAAACCCCGGTGTGCAGCACTTCATCGACCATGAACTGCCCGCCATGCGCCGGTGCGGCACCACCGTCTGGGCCAATCTGGGCGGCCACACCATTGAGGAAAACGTGGAAGGCGTGCAGATGCTCTGCGCCGCCGGTATCGACTTTCTGGAACTGAACATCAGTTGCCCCAACGTCAAGCAGGGCGGCCTTGCCTTCGGGATCCGGGCGGCGGACGCCAGCGAGGTCGTCGCCGCTGTGCGCAAAGTCTGCACGGTGCCGCTGGTCGTCAAACTCAGCCCCCAGGCCGAGAGCATCCCCGAAATGTGCAAGGCGGTGGAAGCGGCGGGCGCCGACGCCATCAGCCTGTGCAACACCTTCCAGGCCTGCGCCGTCGACCTTGAAAAGCGCCGCCCGGTGTTCAACAACACCTTCGCGGGCCTGTCCGGCCCGGCCGTGCGGCCCATCGCGCTGCGTATGGTCTGGCAGGCGGTGGGGGCCGTCAACATCCCCGTGGTGGGGCTGGGCGGCATCCTGACCGGGCGCGACGCGCTGGAATTCATCATGGCCGGTGCGGCCGCTGTGCAGGTGGGCACGGCCAACTTCCTGGATCCCCGTGCCTGTGTGCGCATCACGGCCGAGATCGCCCAGTGGATGGATGCCCACGGCGTGCGGACGCTGGACGAGATCCGCGGCTGTGCGCGCGGCTGATCTGCATATTCTCTGCAAACGGGATCACCGAAACTTTTATAAGTAACAGGAAGCAGAAAGCCGCACATATGTGTGATTTTGGCAAAAGTCTTTTGCAGCCTTTCGTCAAGAGAGGATGTGAAAAGCAAAATTATACAAAAATATTGCAATAACATACAATTTGTGCTACGATAAAACAAACAAAATACAGGAGGAAAGTAGTATGGCAAGAGAAGCGATCGAAGTTCTGAAGGAATGTGAAGCCTTTCTGGAAGGGCATTTCCTGCTGTCGTCCGGCCGCCATTCCGGCGCCTACTGCCAGATGGCGTTCCTGCAGCAGTACCCTGACCGCTGCGCCGAAGTCATGGCCCCGGTGGCGGAAAAGCTGAAGGAGCTCAACGTCGATGTGGTGGTGGGCCCCGCCATGGGCGGCATCGTCTATGCCTATGAACTGGGCCGCCAGTTGGGCAAGCGCGCCATCTTCACCGAGCGTGTGGACAACGTCATGACCCTCAAGCGGTTCCGCATCGAGCCGGGCCAGCGCTGCATCATCGCCGAGGACGTGGTCACCACCGGCATTTCCAGCCTGGAGACCAAGCGCGTCATCGAGGAAGCGGGCGGCGTCTGCCTGGGCATCGCCTGCGTGGTGGACCGCACCCGCGCCGAAGCCCCGTCCCCGATCCCCATCGTAGCCAGCGCCCTCAAGCTGGACCTGCCCAACTACGCGCCGGAGGAATGCCCCCTGTGCAAGGAAGGCAAGCTGCCGCTGGTACACCTGGGCAGCCGTAAAATGAAGGAAGCCGCCAAACAGACTCTTTAATAACAGCAGGGAGCTTAGTGAATATGCAGGCATATCTGATATTGGCAAACGGCCGGGTCTTCCGCGGGCAGAGCATCGGCTGCCCGGGCACGACCATCGGGGAAGTGGTGTTTGCCACCGGCATGGTCGGCTTTGAAGAAACGCTGACCGACCCCAGCTACTATGGGCAGATTATTACCCAGACCTACCCGCTCATCGGCAACTACGGCATGAACCATGAGGATGTGGAGAGCGGCCGGATCTGGGCCCGCGGGTATATCGTGCGCGAAGCGTGCAAGACGCCCTCCAACTTCCGCAGCGAGATGACGCTGGATGCCTTCCTCAAGCAGAACGGCATCATCGGCATCGAAGGGGTGGATACCCGCAGCCTGACCCGCACCCTGCGGGAAAGCGGCGTCATGAACGGCGCCATTACCACCGAGTTCGACCCCGAGGCCGAACCCGAAAAGACCGCCGCGCTGCTGCCCCAGATCAGCGCCTACGCCGTCACCGGCGCAGTAGCGGCCGTGACCTGTAAGAAACCCGAGACCTATGAACCCACGGCCCCCGGCCGCTGGGGCGATACGCCGCTGCATGTGGCGCTGCTGGACCTGGGCTGCAAGAACAACATCGTGCGCTGCCTGCAAAAGCGCGGCTGCCGCGTGACCGTGCTGCCCGGCACCGCCACCGCTGCGGACCTGGCCGCGCTGGCCCCCGACGGGCTGATGCTCTCCAACGGCCCCGGCGACCCGGCGGAAAATGTGGAGATCATCCGCAACATCGGTGAAATGCTGGACTCCGGCATCCCGGCTTTCGGCATCTGCCTGGGCCACCAGCTCACCGCGCTGGCTGCCGGCGCCAAGACCACCAAGCTGAAATACGGCCACCGCGGCGCCAACCAGCCTGCTACCCATGTGGGCGGTGCGCGTACCTTCATCACCAGCCAGAACCACGGCTACGCGGTGGAAGGGGAGACCCTGCCCGCAGGCGTGGGCGCCGTCAGCTATGTGAACGCCAACGACGGCACCTGCGAAGGGATCGACTATACCAGGTGGAACTGCTTCACCGTGCAGTTTCACCCCGAAGCAAACGGCGGCCCCAAGGATACCGAGTTCCTGTTCGACGAATTTGTGGACCGTATGCTGGCTGCGAAAGGAGTGATCAACGATGCCTAAAGACCCGCGGATCAAAAAGGTGCTGGTCATCGGTTCCGGCCCCATCATCATCGGTCAGGCGGCGGAGTTCGACTACTCCGGCACCCAGGCCTGCCGCGCGCTGAAAAGCGAGGGCGTCGAGACGGTGCTGGTGAACTCCAACCCGGCTACCATCATGACCGACCCCGATATTGCCGACCATGTGTACATCGAACCGCTCACGGCGGAAGTGGTGGAACGCATCATTGAAAAGGAAAAGCCCGACGCCATCCTGCCCAACCTGGGCGGCCAGATGGGCCTGAACCTCTCGATGGAACTGGCGCGCAGCGGTTTTCTGGACCGCAGCGGCGTGCGCCTGCTGGCCTGCAAACCGGAGACCATCGACCGCGCCGAGGACCGTCAGCTTTTCAAAGACACGATGGAAAAGCTGCACCAGCCCATCATCCCCTCCAAAGTCGTCGAGGATCTGGGCGACGCGCTGGACTTTGCCGATTCCATCGGTTACCCCGTCATCGTCCGCCCGGCTTTCACCATGGGCGGCACCGGCGGCGGCATCTGCGAGGACCGGGAAAAGCTGCATGAGATCGCCACCAACGGCCTGCGCCTGTCGCCCATCCACCAGATTTTGGTGGAGAAGTGCATCTCCGGCTGGAAAGAGATCGAATACGAGGTCATGCGGGACTCCAAGGGCAACGTGATCACCGTCTGCAACATGGAGAACCTGGACCCCGTGGGCATCCACACCGGTGACTCCATCGTCGTGGCCCCCAGCCAGACCCTTTCCGATAAAGAATACCAGATGCTGCGCACCGCGGCGCTGGACATCATCACCGAACTGGGCATCGAGGGCGGCTGCAACTGCCAGTTTGCCCTCAAGCCGGACAGCTTCGAGTATGCGGTCATCGAGGTCAACCCCCGCGTGTCCCGCTCCTCGGCGCTGGCCTCCAAGGCCACCGGCTATCCCATCGCCAAGGTGGCCACCAAGATCGCCCTGGGCTATACCCTGGACGAGATCACCAACGACGTCACCGGCGAGACCTGCGCCTGCTTCGAGCCTGCGCTGGACTATGTGGTCGTCAAGTACCCCAAGTGGCCCTTCGACAAGTTCGTTTACGCCGATAAGTCTCTGGGCACCCAGATGATGGCCACCGGCGAAGTCATGGCCATCGGCAACAACTTCGAGCATGCCATGATGAAGGCGGTCTCCTCCATCGAGCTGGGCATGGACACCCTGACCCTGCCGGACTTTGAAAAACTCCCCACCGAGGAGATCATCGAACACCTGCACGTGCAGGACTCCGAGCGCGCGTTCTGTGTGTACGAGGCCCTCAAACGCGGCGTGCCGCACCAGACCATCTACGACATCACCAAGATCGACTGGTGGTTCCTGGACAAGCTGCAGCACCTGGCGGACATCGAGACCGGCCTGCAGAAAGGCGAACTGACCCGCGAAAAGTATCTGGAAGCCAAGAAGTTCGGCTTCCTGGACAAGACCATCCGGCGCCTGTCCGGCGTGGAAACGCTGCCCGAAGCGCCCCGCGCCGCCTTCAAGATGGTCGATACCTGCGCGGCGGAGTTCGCGGCCAAGACCCCGTATTTCTACTCCAGCTACGACGAGGACAACGAGGCCGAGGAATTTATCGCCGAACACAGCGACCCCAAAAAGAAGAAGGTGCTGGTCTTTGGCTCCGGCCCCATCCGCATCGGCCAGGGCATCGAGTTTGACTACTGCTCGGTGCATGCCGTCTGGACGCTGAAACAGCACGGCTGCGAAGCCATCCTCGTGAACAACAACCCGGAAACGGTCTCCACTGACTTCGACACCGGCGACCGCCTGTATTTTGACCCGCTCACGCCGGAAAGCGTCGACCAGATCATCGCGACCGAGAAGCCCGACGGCTGCCTGGTCCAGTTCGGCGGCCAGACCGCCATCAAGCTGGCGAACCATATGGACGAGATCGGCCTGCCCATCCTGGGCACCCCGGCCGACGCCATCGACGAGGCCGAGGACCGCGAACGCTTTGACGAACTGCTGGAACGCTGCGGCATCCCGCGCCCGCAGGGCCGCACCGTCTACACCCTGGACGAAGCCCTCAAGGCCGCCCAGGAAGTCGGCTACCCCGTGCTGATGCGCCCCTCCTATGTGCTGGGCGGCCAGAACATGATCGTGGCCTACAACTCGGCGGACGTGATCGAGTACATGGGCGTCATTACGGCCCATGTGGACATGAGCCACCCGGTGCTGATGGACAAGTACATCCTGGGCACCGAGTGCGAGGTGGACGCCATCTGCGACGGCACCGACTATCTGGTGCCCGGCATTATGCAGCAGGTCGAGCGCACCGGCGTGCATTCCGGCGACTCCATCTGTGTCTACCCGCCCTACAGCTTCAGCCAGAAGGTCATCGACACGCTGGTGGACTACACCGGCCGCTTTGCCCGCGAACTCAAGGTCGTGGGTCTGGTGAACGTCCAGTACGCTGTGCAGGATGACAAGGTCTATGTGATCGAGGTCAATCCCCGTTCCAGCCGTACGGTGCCCTACATCAGCAAGGTCACCGGCGTGCCCATGGTGGACCTGGCCGTGCGCTGCACCCTGGGCGAAAAGCTCAAGGATATGGGCTACGGCACCGGTCTGTGGCGCGGCGGCAAGAGCCCCTACTACGCGGTCAAGGTGCCCGTCTACAGCTTCCTCAAGCTGCACGGCGTAGACACCATGCTGGGCCCCGAAATGAAGTCCACCGGCGAGGTGCTGGGCATCGCCCCCACCTTCCACGAAGCCATGATCAAGGGCCTTGTGGCGGCCGGTTACCAGTTCAAGACGCCGGGCCCCGGCTCCTGCGTCATCGTCACCGTCAAGGACAGCGACAAGCGGGAAGCCGCCGACCTGGCCTGGAAGCTGCATGACTACGGCTACAAGATCTACGGTACGGCCGAGACCGCGCGCTTCCTCAACAGCCAGATGGTGCCCTGCAGCGTGGTGCGCCAGATGAGCGGCGAACGCCCCAACGTCATCGACCTGCTGGAAAGCGGACTGGTGGATTACATCATCTCCACCAGCCCCCATGGCCGCGACCCGCACCGCGACTCGGTCAAGTTCCGCCGCAAGGCCACCGAGCTTTCGATCCCCTGCATCACGGCGATGGATACCGCCCGCGTGCTGGTGGACGCGCTGCGCAGCGACCACGACATCAGCCAGATGGAACTGGTGGACGTGGCGGCCCTGCACCGGGACGCCAAAGGCGAACAGGTATGATCGTCCGCTTTGGCGGGGGCACGGCATAGCGCCGCAAGGCAGGCCGTGAGGCCCTGCGGCGGGGCGTTTCGCAGCGAACGGCGAAAGCCCGCCGCTAAGCAAACACAAAACGGCAGCCCCGTATAACCATGCACCCAAAAGCGGCCCCCGGCCGTGGGCCGCTTTTTCTGTGCCGCGCGGAAGGCTCTCCGCCTGCCGCAGCAGGGGAGAAACCGGCAAAATTATTCGCTGAATGACGGAATTCCACAATGACACTTGGAAAATTTTAGACTTTTTGCCGATTTCGGGTCCTTCTGCACAAAAACTCTTGATTCTGCGCGGTATTTTTTCTATAATATGGTGCGTAATAACAACAGGCAATGCGCCTACATAATAGGGAGTACGAAAAAATTATGACGAGATCTCAGTTGATTACCAAGGTGGCAAACGATACCGGCATGACCAGCAGCGAAGTCGAAAAGGTGATGGATTGCATTTTCGGCACCATCGGCGACGTGCTCAAGGGCGGCGACAAAGTCACGATCGCGGGCTTTGGCCGCTTCGAAATGCGGGAACGCCAGACCAAGAACTTTACCAACCCCAAGACCAAGGTGACCAGCCAGCTTCAGCCCACCGCCATCCCCGGCTTCAAGGCCAGCGGCCGCCTGAAAGAGAAGGTCTCCCGCTAAGTCCCACATCCGCAGCCGCCCGCAGGGGCGGCTTTTTTGTTGGCTGATCCGCCCGTACAAAATACAATGCGCCCCGTCGGCAGACCGCCGGCGGGGCGCACATTCGTATTTTGCGTATTTTAAGAAAGATTCGGGCGGTCCTGGTCGCCGTCGGCCTTGAACAGCACGAACTGTTCGGGCCGGTTGGTGAAGTAGTAGTATTCGGTGTTCTCCCGCAGGGGCGGCGTCAGGTAATTGGGGATCACGCAGCCGTCGCCCTCCACGCGCTCGGTGAATCCGGCTTCCTGCCAGACCGAAGCGGGGATGCCCACGTTGTAGCAGTCCATGTATTCGGCACCGGTCTTGCGCAGGATGGCGTCCAGCGCGCCGCCAAGGCGGGGCAGCACGGCGTCCTCCCCGATGTAATCCACCAGCCGGACCACCGGCACGCAGCCGGTCTCCCGCGCGGTGACGGTGCGGGTGACCACATAGGCCAGCAGGCGGTCCTGTTCGCGGGCGGCCCATACATCATAGTGGAAGTGCGGGTAGTGGAAGTACCGCCGCCGCAGATACCAGGTATCTTTGTGGGGCGTGTGGGGCGTGGGCGGCATACCCAGCGGGATCAGGTCCGCCGCGGACTCCACTTTTTCCAGCCCCAGATCATGCCGGACCGGCGGCAGCACATAGTGCAGCGGCTGCGCCAGGCTGTATTCCTCGCAGCGGCCCAGCCGGTAATAGTGGGGGATGCGCCCAGCCTGCCAGCCCAAAAACTGGTAGAAGGTGCAGGTGTTGGCCCGGATGTTGTTGCAGGCCAGCACGCCGCAGTGCAAAAGCCCCGGCAGGGCGTTCATCAGTTCCAGCCCCACGCCGTTGTGGCCCTTGCGGGCGACCCATACGCTCACCCACACGTCGGGGTTGCGCGCCGCGCTGCACAGGATGTAACCGCAGGCGCTCAGGTATTCGCCGTCCTGTTCGGCCACGGCGAACTGCGGCACGCCGCCCCGCCCGGCATAGTAATGGTGGTACAGCTCCGGCCGGTTCAGCAGCGGCAGGCGCATATCAAAATGTTCATTGATAAAGTTGACGATGGCCTGATCCTCCCCCAAACGGGCCAGGCGGAACGTGACCTCAGACAATGGCGGACCCTCCCGTGACCGGCAGCGTTACGCCGGTGATGAAGCCCGCCTCGTCCGAAAGCAGGAACGCCATGGCCGGGACCACGTCGTCGGGGGTGGCGTTGCGGCCCATGGGGTTGTCGGCGGCGGCGGCCTGTACGATCAGGTCGGGCGTGTCCTTGAGGAAGTTCGTTTCCATCATGCTGGGGGCCACGCAGTTCACCGTCACGCCGAACTTGGCGTATTCCACGGCCAGGCTCTTGACCAGCCCGCCGATGGCGCTCTTGGCCATCACATAGGCGGCGGTGTTCTTGGGCGGGCAGCCGATGGTGTAGCTGGTCTGGATGAACAGCACGCGGCCGAACTTGGCCCGCGCCATGGCGGGCAGGATGCCGCGGCAGATGCGGATGGCGCTGTGCACCTCGATCTCCAGGTCCTTGTCAAAGCGGGTCTGGTCGAAGGCTTTGAACTTGGTGTTCACCACCGGCAGCGCCGGCAGGTGGATGAAGTGGGTGGGCGCCGGGGCCGACGTTTCCAGCAACTGCATGAAAGTATCGACCTTGCCCCGGTCCGACAGATCCACGTCGAAGGGCCGGATCTGGCCGGGAAACTGCTGGCACAGGGGCGCCAGTTTTTCCAGGTCGCCGCAGCCCTGCGCCAGGATCAGCGCGCCGGGGGCGCCGCGCAGCAGCCGCGCCATCAGCGCGCGGCCCACGTCGCTGGTAGCCCCGGTGATCAGATAAGTATACGCCATGGGAAAGATCCCTCCTTTATTTTGCCAGTCCCGCTTTGATAAGGCCGCGGGTCACCCGCTGGCCGTTCTGGTTGGTGATGACGGCCTTGATCTCGGCCTCGCTGCCGATCTCGCTCACCCGCACAACGGTGCCGCGCACCGTCAGCGTATCCCCGATAAAGACCGGTTTGGCGAACTTGCATTCCACGCCGTGCAGCAGGCAATGTTCGCCGGGCAGGTAGACCCCGGCCAGCGTGGAGAAAAAGCTGGCCCCCAGCATGCCGTAGACCACCCGGCCGGGATAGCCGCGGCCTTTGGCGTAGTCCTCGTCCATGTGAATGGGGGAGACATCCCCCGTCAGGGTGCAGAAAGCGTCCATCATTTCCGCCGTGACCGTCACGGTGAATTCTTCGGTAAGGCCGGGGGTCATGTCGGCCATCGTATAGTGGTTCATCCCGTGCTCCTTTGATTTTGCGTTCAAAAAAAGGCGGCGCAGGGCCGCCCATGATTGCTGGGGTACAAGTCTGCCGCCCGGGCGGCCTGTCCGTAAGCGCCCCGCGCGGTGCGCAGGGCAGGGGAGACACAGCGCCGCGGCCTGCCGTTCCCGGCAGGGGAACGCAGGGGCCGAACCGGCAGCCCGTTTCCGATCAGACCATCCGCGCGACCAGATCCAGCAGGTCGCCCACGTCCTTGAGGTTGCGCACGTCGGCCAGCTTGAACTTGATGCCAAACTTCTTCTCGATCGCCGTCAGCAGGTTGATCTGCTCCAGGCTGTCCCAGTCCTCAATGTCGTCGGCGCAGGTGTCGCGGGTGATCACCAGGCTGTCGTCGTCAAAGTTATCGCGGAAAATATCCTGTACCGCGTTCAAAATTTCCTGTTCGGTCATAATGCTACTCCTTTTTTGCATGGCATTACCCATACTATAGCATAAAATCCCGTCCGGCGCAAGGAATGTTGCGCCATCCTGCGGCGGAAACCGCGCGTTACAGGCCGTAATCTTCCAGCCGCCGCTGCAGTTCCGCTTCGTCGTAGACCGGCACCCCCTGCTGCAGGGCCAGAACGTCGCTTTCCGGCAGCAGATGGGTGTAGATCTGGTCATACTGGGCCAGCGGCCCGGTGCCGTCCCCGGCATACAGGGCGATATGCCCGGCGTGGTCCTTCAAAAGATAACGCGGTTCCGCCGGTTCCTGCACCTGCCCGCGCACCAGCCAGACGATCCCGGCCGTCAGGCACAGCAGCGCGGCCACGCCCAGCGCCAGCAGGTACAGGGCAAAGCCGCGGCGTTGTTTCTTCTCCATGGCAAGTCCTCCTTTTTCTGTTTAGTATGGTGCGCTGCAGCGCCAAAAAAACAAAAAGTTGTGAATTTTGCGTTTCGGGCTGTACTTTTGCGCCGGATTTGTGGTATAATCCATTCTATAACACTGTGCTATTCTGTGTTACGGCTCCGGCCGGAATGCTTTTGTTTGATACGATCAAAGGAGGCGGTTCCCATAGAACCAAAAAAAGAGCGCCACATTTCGACCGATGGCGTGAAGTCGGGCGGTTCCACGGGCCAGTTCCAGGTGCCCGAAGGCCAGGACCCGAAAAAGCGTAAGAAGAAAAAGCGCCGCCGCAGCATCGGCGGCATGATCCTGCGGTTCATCGGCTGCGTGTTCTGTGTGGGCGTTATGCTGTGCAGTGTGGCCGGCGTCCTGCTGTCGATGTATATCGTGCAGGTCACGGCGAACGACGGTGAAATGCTCGACCTGGACAACCAGAAGAACAAGCAGACCACCATCCTCTACGACCGCAACGGCGACGAGTACGCCAAGCTCACCAAAGGCGAGGACCGCGTATGGCGCGAACTGTCCGCCATGCCGGAGGACCTGCAGCACGCGGTCGTTGCCATCGAGGACAAGGACTTCTATGAAAACGACCTGGGCATCAACGTCAAGCGTACCATCGGCGCGCTGCTCAACGAGCTGACCGACAACGCCATCTACGGCGCGCAGCAGGGCGCTTCCACGCTGGAACAGCAGCTTGTCAAGAACCTGATGGACGATGACGCGGCCAGCGGCATCGAAGGCTACATGCGTAAAGTGCGCGAGATCTTCCGTGCCATCGGTCTTGCCAACCGCTACAGCAAAGAGACCATCCTCGAAGCCTACCTCAACACCATCCCGCTCACGGGCATCGTCTGCGGCATGGAGGCGGGCGCGCAGGAATACTTCGGCAAGCATGTCGAGGAACTGACCCTGTCGGAATGCGCCGTGCTGGCGTCCATCACCAAGAACCCGACGGGCTACAACCCCTTCACCAACCCCGAAAACCTCATCACCCGGCGCAACCATGTGCTGTATGAGATGTGGAACCAGGGCTATATCACCGAGGACGAGTACAACTCCGCCTGTGCCGAGACCATCACCGTGGTCGAGACCAGCACCGCGCAGGAGAACGCCACCCGTTCTTCCCAGAACTCTTACTTCACCGACGCGGTCTACGTTCAGTTGATGAACGACCTGCAGGAGAAGCTGAACATGACGGCGGAAGAAGCGCAGTCCATGATCTTCAACGGCGGCCTGCGCGTCTACACCACCGTGGACCCCGAAGTGCAGACGGCCATCGAGAACGCCCTCTATGACGCCGAGGGCGTCATCACCCCGCTGTGGCACGAAGAACCTGTCTGCCTGCGTGACTACCCGGCCGACACCAGCAGTTGGGATCAGGTGCAGTTCGATGAGAACACCGGCCTGCCGCTGACGGCGGACGGCCTGGCGGTCTACGGCCTGGAAGATATTCCCGTCTACGAGGACGAGGAAAAGACCACCCTCAAGATGGGCACTTCCACCGACCCCGATTACCCCAACGATGATACGGTCTACCTCTGTGTGTACGAGCGTGTGCGCACCCAGGCGGCCATCGCCACCATGAACTATGACGGCGAGATCCTGGGCATCGGCGGCGGCGTGGGCGAAAAGACCGTGGACCTGGGCACCAACCGCGCCACCATCCCGCACCAGACCGGTTCTACGATGAAGCCCATCGGCGCGTACTGCCTGGCGCTGGACTACAAGCTCATCACCTACTCCACCCCCATCGAGGATTCGCCCTTCTATTCGGCGGCGGATAAGCGCATCCTGAAGGATCAGTATTCCTATATGGACCCGTACTCCGCCGAGGCACAGGCCCGTTCCGACATCTGGCGCGACTGGCCCACCAACTACGGCGGTGCCGGCGGCCAGGGCAACCTGATGCTTGTGTATGACGCGCTGCGCCAGTCCTACAACACCGTTGCGGTGCGAGTGGGCAGCATGGTAGGCGTGGACTTCCTGTACAACTTCGTGCATGATACGCTGGATTGCACCTATATCGACCCCGAACTCGACCAGGATCTTGGCCCGCTGGTGCTGGGTTCCCAGAGCCGCGGCATGACCGTGGTGCAGTTGGCCGGTGCCTACGGTATGTTCTACGACGGTACCTTCACCACGCCGCACTACTACACCGAGATCACCGACTACAAGGGCAACGAGGTGCTGGACAACACCAAGTATATCAACACCATCCAGGCCATCGACCCGTCCACGGCCTATATCATGAACCGCATGATGATGAACGTCCTGAAGTCCGGCGGTACGGCCAGCGGCATGGCCCCCAACAGCGAGGGCATCGAGGCTGCGGCCAAGACCGGTACGACCAGCGACTACAAGGACTATACCTTCGCGGGCATGACGCCGTACTACGTCACCGCCCTGTGGTGGGGCTTTGACCGCCCGACGGACATGAGCGCCCTGGGCGCCAAGACCGGCAGTGCGATCCAGAAAGTCTGGAAGAACCTGATGGAGGACCTGCAGGCGGATAAAGAACCGGCCGAGTTCCCCATGCCCGACAATGTGATCACCCGCCAGTTCGACAGCACGACGGGTTCCATCGTATCCAGCGGCGGTTTGACCGGCTACTATACCGAGGATAACCTGCCCCCCGATACCCTCAGCCCGGAGGAAGACCCCTTCGCCGCGCTGGCCCAACAGGCTGCCGATGACGCACAGGCCCCCACGGACCCGGCTTCGGCTGCGCAGTAACCAATCCATGAACAGAGCGTTCCTGTCTGTACAGACGGGAACGCTCTGTTTTTGTACAGCGAACAGGATTCCGCCGTACAAAAACAGCCGGATTTTGGCGGCTGCGCTGTGCAAAATGCCTAAAAGCACGGACCCCGGAAGAAAAGTGCTTGCATCCGGCCCGGTTCGGTGGTATGATGTTGTCAATAAAGACTACAACTGTACGCAAGGAGGGGACAACATGCCGGATCGCCGTTTCCTGTTGGTAGATGCGGACGTCCTGCCGGATGTATTCGTCAAAGTGCTGCAGGCCAAAGAGCTGCTGGCTTCCGGCGCGGTGACCAGCATTTCTGCCGCGGCACGGCAGGCGGGTATCTCCCGCAGCGCCTTTTACAAGTATAAGGATACCGTTTTTAACGCCGACGCCGGGCGGGAATCCATCACGGTGGTGGCCACCCTGCTGGATAAGACCGGCGCGCTGCAAACGCTGCTTTCGGGCATTTCAGCGGCGGGGGCGTCCATCGTGACGATCACCCAGTCCCGGCCGGAAAACGGCGCCGCCCAGGTGGAAGTGACGGTGCGCACCGGCATGATGCAGATGCCGGTGGAAGAAATGCTCACCCGGCTTTCGCACCAGCCCTGCGTGGTGGAGATCCACCGCGGGGCCTGATCCTGCCCGCAGCGGGCACATGATGATAGAGAGATAGAGGAGGAGAGGAACGACTCATGGCAAAAATTGCGATCATGGGCTTCGGCACCGTCGGCAGCGGCGTGCTGGAAGTATGCCGCCGCAACGCGGCGTCCATCGCCCGCCGCGCCGGGGAGCCGGTGGAGGTCAAATATATTCTGGATGTGCGGGATTTTTCCGCTTCGCCCGACGCCGCCCTGTTCACCGATTCGCTGGATACCATTCTGGCGGACCCCGAGATCCGGGTCGTGGTGGAGACCATCGGCGGCACCAAATTTGCGTACCCCTATGTGCGCCGCTGCCTGGAGAGCGGCCGCAGCGTCTGCACTTCCAACAAGGAGATGGTGGCCGCCTACGGCGCGGAACTGCTGGCCCTGGCAAGGGAACACGGCGCGGCCTTCCTGTTTGAAGCCAGCGTCGGCGGCGGCACCCCCATCATCACGCCGATGCACCAGTGCCTGGCGCCCAACCATATCAGCCGCATCGAGGGCATCGTGAACGGCACCACCAACTTCATGCTCACCAAGATGAAGCGGGAGAACATGGACTTTGCCGCGGCCCTCAAAGTGGCGCAGCAGCTCGGCTATGCCGAGACCAAGGACCCCGGCGACGATGTGGACGGGCGGGACGCCTGCCGCAAGATCGCCATTCTGGCAAGCCTTGCCTGCGGCCACCACATCTACCCGGAGAACATCCCCACGCGGGGCATCCGGGACATCACCCCCGCCGATATGCGCGCCGCCGAAAAGATGGACGCGGCCGTCAAGCTCATCGCCTGGTATAAGGAAGGCAAGGACGGGCAGCTGGCGGCCGGTGTGGAGCCGATGATGGTGCCCCACGCCAACCAACTGGCCGGTGTGGACGATGTGTTCAACGCCGTGCTCATGCGGGGCGATATGCTGGGCGATGTGGTGTTCTACGGCAAGGGCGCGGGCAAGCTGCCCACCGCCAGCGCGGTGGTGGCCGATGTGATCGACGCCCTCAAAGTGGGCACCCGCGTCCACGACAGCCTGTTCTGGAAGCCTGCACCCCGGCAGGAGGGGGTCCTGCCGGACACCGATGTATGCGGGTGGTATATCCGCGTGCGCGGCGTGGCGGCTTCGCTGCTGCCCAGCGTGGCAGGTCCCGGCGAGGCGGTGTTTGAAGAAAACGGCGAAGCCGGGTACTATATCCGCAGCGCCGCACCGGCCCAGATCGAACAGATCCGCGCCAAGATCGGCGTGCTGGGCGGCGAACTGGCGCTGGCGCTCAAGCGGCTGGCGGATTGAATCACACTTCACAAAGCGGAGGGGCCTCACATATGATACAGGTAAGTGTTCCGGCCACCAGCGCCAACGTGGGCGCCGGGTTCGACTCGCTGGGGCTGGCGGTCTCCATGCACAACGTCTTTACGTTTGAGGAGGCGGACGGCATCCATATTTCGTCGGTGGACGGCACCCACGTGCCCGCCGGCGCCAACAATCTGGTATACCGTTCGGCCCGAGTGGTGTACGACCAGTTGGGCATCCCGCTGCGCGGCCTGCGCATCACCCAGCGCAACGATATCCCCATGGCGCGGGGGCTGGGGTCCAGTTCCGCCTGCATCGTGGCGGGCATCCTGGGCGCCAACGCGCTGCTGGGGGACCGGCTGACCAAACGGCAGATGCTCACGCTTGCCACCTCGATCGAAGGGCACCCCGACAACGTGGCCCCGGCCATGCTGGGCGGCTTCGTCACCAGCGTCATCGACGAGGGCCAGGTCTACAGCGTCAAGAAGGACATCGACCCCGCGCTGGCCTTTGCGGCCTTCGTGCCGGACTTCCGGCTGCTGACGGCCAAGGCGCGCGCGGCGCTGCCCCAGATGGTCAGCCACAAGGACGCCATCTATAACCTGTCCCGCGCGGCGCTCGCCACAGCGGCTTTCTGCGACGGCGACTATGCATTGCTGGGCGTGGCCACCAAGGACGCGCTGCACCAGCAGTACCGCCTGCCGCTGATCCAGGGCGGCGACGAGGTGTTTGAACTGGCGATGGATCAGGGGGCCATGGCGGCTTATATCTCCGGCGCAGGCCCCACGATCATGGCGGTCGTCCACCGGGACGACGAAGCGTTCTTCGGCCGGGCCGAAGCCGCACTGCAGCAAAGCGAAACACTGCGCCACTTTACGGTGCACCGCCTGCTGGCGGACAACACCGGCGCGGTGGTGTCCTGACGCATACGGGAAAGCAGGAAAGGGAAAAGGAGGATTCCGACAATGGCACTCATCGTGCAGAAATTCGGCGGCACGTCCGTCAAGGACCGCAGCCGCATCTTCAACGTCGCGCGCATCGTCATGAATACGCGCAACGCAGGCAACGACGTGGTGGTGGTGGTCTCGGCTCAGGGCGATACCACCGACGACCTGATCGCCAAAGCGGCCGAGATCAGCATGAACCCGTCCAACCGCGAGATGGATATGCTGCTGGCGACCGGCGAACAGATCTCGATCTCGCTGCTCACCATGGCCCTGCAGGAACTGGGCGTTTCGGCCATCAGCCTGACGGGCTGGCAGGCCGGGTTCAATACCGACCGCGCCTACAGCAAGGCTCGCATCAAGCGGCTGGATACCGAACGTGTGGAAAGTGAGCTTGCCCGCAACCGCGTGGTGGTGGTAGCCGGGTTCCAGGGCCTCAACCGTTCGGAGGATATCACGACGCTGGGCCGCGGCGGCAGCGATACGTCGGCGGTGGCGCTGGCGGCCGCCCTGCACGCGGACCGCTGCCAGATCTTCACCGATGTGGAGGGCGTCTATACAGCGGACCCCCGCAAGATCCCCAAGGCCACCCGCCTGAAAGAGATCACCTTCGACGAAATGCTGGAACTGGCGTCCCTGGGGGCGCAGGTGCTCAACAACCGCAGCGTCGAACTTGCCAAAAAATACAATGTGGAACTGGAAGTCATCTCCAGCATCAACCCGGTGCCCGGCACCATCGTGAAGGAGGAAGCCAAGATGGAAGGTATGCTGATCAAAGGTGTTGCAAAGGACAGCGATGTGGCTGTGATCTCGGTCAAGGGCGTCCCGGATGTGCCGGGTATGTCCTTCAAGGTGTTCAGCCTGCTGGCGCAGAAGAATATCAACGTGGACATCATCCTGCAAAGCTCCGGGACCGAGGGCCGCAAGGACCTGAGCTTCACGGTGCCGCTGGGCGACGTGGAAAGCGCAGTCGCCGCCCTGCAGGGCGCGGCGTCCCGCTTTGGCGGCGGCGAAGTCACCGTGGACCGCGATACCGCGAAGGTCTCCATCGTGGGCGCTGGTATGCAGAGCCACTCCGGCGTAGCTTCCACGATGTTTGAAGCACTGTTCAGCCAGAACATCAACATCAAGATGATCTCCACCAGCGAGATCAAGATCAGCGTCATCATCGAAAAGCAGGACGCCGACCGTGCGGTGGCCGCCATCCATGACGCGTTCATCCACTAAGGCTTTTTGCACTGCATAGAGGGAAAAGGGTAAGCCCCCGCGCATCCGGTAGGGATGTGCGGGGGCTTGGTGTTTGGTAGAGAAAAGGGGAGGGTCAGCGTACAGCGGCCGTGCTGCGGCCAAAGCTGCCCTGCCGCCGCAGCCAGGCGTAGGCGCCCACGCAGATCAGGATCGACAGGATGGAGCCGAAAGCCGTCGCCAGCCCCATGGGGAACAGCGTGTCCGGGAACAGCGTCGAGGTCAGCGCCACGCCGGGCACGCGCACCAGCACGATCGCAATGATGTTGTGCAGGAAGGAAAGTTCCGCCCGCCCGTAAGCGCAGAAGTAGCCGCTGAAGCAGAAGTGGATGCCCGCGAACAGGCAGTCCCAGATATAGCCGCGGATATACTGCCCGCCCGCGGCGATCACAGCGGCGTCGGCGGTGAACAGCCCCACCACGGGTTCCGCCACCCACTGGATGGCGACGGCGACGCACAGCCCGAACCCGGCCGCGATCGTGATGGCGTACCGCAGCGTCCGGGTGGCGCGGTCGTGCTTGTTCGCGCCGATGTTCTGCGCGCCCAGGGCCGAGACGGTGGACAGCATCGAGGACGGCACCAGGAACAGGAAGCTGATGATCTTTTCCACGATGCCCACGGCGGCCGCGTCGCTCAGGCCGCGGCGGTTGGCGATGATCGTGATGATCAGGAAGGAAATCTGGATGAAGCCATCCTGAAAAGCCACCGGCACGCCGATGCGCAGCAGTTGCCGCAGCACCGGGCGGCGCAGTTTCAGGTCGCTGCGCCGCAGGCGGATGCCGGTCTTTCGCCGGAGGATGACCGCCAGCGATACCGCCACGCTCAGCGCCTGGGAGAGCGTGGTCCCCAGCGCCGCACCGGCGGGGCCCATGTGCAGCGCACCCATGAACAGGTAGTCCAGCAGGATGTTGGCCGCGCAAGCCACCGCGATAAAATACATCGGGCTTTTGGAATCGCCCATGCCGCGGAAGATGGAACTGATGATGTTGTACGCCGTGATGCAGGGAATGCCGATGAAGCAGATCGTCAGGTATTCGGCGGTCCCGGCGGCGGCTTCGGCCGGGGTGGACATGACCGACACGATGGGCTGCACGCAGGCCAGCAGCACGGCCATCAGCACCAGCGAAAGCACCGTGAACAGTGATACGGTGTTGCCGATGGCGGCGGACGATTGTTTATGGTCGCCCGCCCCGGTGGCGCGGGCCACGCATACGGTGGTGCCCATCGCCAGGCCGACGATCATGACCGTGATCATGTGCATGACCTGGCTGCCGATGGAAACGGCGGTGGTGCTGGCGACGCCCTCGAACTGGCCGATGATGAACAGGTCCGCCATGCCGTACAGCGTCTGTAAAAAATAGGACAGCAGATACGGCACCGAAAATGTCAGGATGCTGCGCAGCACGCTGCCGGACGTCAGGTTTCTTTCCATGGGACTTGCTTTTTCCGCGCCACGCGGGCGCGGCCTCCTCCTTTTCTTGCAGGGTCTCCTACCTATCATAAACAGGGGTGGGGGCCGCCGTCAATGCCTTTTGCGAAAAAGTGCGCCTTTTGGCGTCAGCAGCCCTGCGCGGGGGCCGAATTTTCGCGTGCCCGGTTTACTTTTGGCGGGACAAGCGGTATAATACCAATATCTATTTTCTTGTGGAAAGGAATTGTAATTTGGAACGCAAACGACTCGCGCCCGGCGTTTACATCACCACGCTGGACGCTGCAAAATTCAACCGCTGCCGCATCACGATCCACCTGCGGTTCCCCGCGCGGCGGGAATCGGCCACCGACGCCGCCGTGCTGGCGCTGGTGCTGGAGCGCGGCTATGCGGCCTGCCCTGATATGACGGCGCTTTCCCGCAGGCTGGCGGAACTGTACGGCGCCGACCTGGGGGTGGACCTGTCCAGCGCGGGCACCGACCGGGTGCTCTCGGCCGATATCTGCGGCATCAAGGATATCTACGCGCTGGGCGGGGAAAACCTGACCGACGCATATGCCGACATCGTGTTCGGCACCATCTTCGACCCGTACCTCGTGGACGGCGTGTTTGACGCCGAAGCCGTCCGCATCGAGACCGAAACGCAGGCCCGCCGCCTGGAAGCGGAGTTCAATTCCAAGCGGCTGTACTGCGTGCGGCAGGCGCGGCGCAAATTCTTTGGCGATTCCCCGGCGGGCATCGAACTGGGCGGCTACCCTGACGAACTGATCCATGTCACCCCCGCCAGCCTGAAAGCGGAGTACGACCGCATTTTGGCGACCGCGTCCATCGACGTGATGGTGCAGGGCGTGGACGAAGCCCGCGTGGCCGACCTGCTGCTGCGCAAGCTGGAGGGCGTGCGCCGCACGCCCCAGCCCTTTGCCGCGCCGATGGGCATGCCGCCCGCGCCGCTGCGCCATTACAAAGAGGAGATCCCCGGCCTGACCCAGGCCAAACTGTGCATGATGTTCACGGCGGGCAACGATCCCGAACCGCCCAGCGTCAGCATCCTGCGCGTGGCTATGAGCGTGCTGGGCGGTTCCGCCACCAGCCGCCTGTTCCGCAACGTGCGGGAAAAGCAATCCCTTTGCTACTACTGCGGTTCGGCCGCCCAGCGGGCCACCGGCGTCATGATGATCGACTCCGGCGTGGAACCCGGCAGGGAAGAGGAAGCCGAAGCCGCCATCCTGGCGGAGTGGGAAGCCCTGAAAAACGGCCCCATCACCCAGGAGGAAGTGGACGATTGCCGCCGCGGGCTGCTTTCTGCCATGGACGCGCTGGGGGACAGCCTGGCCGCGCTGGAAAACTGGTACTACGGCCAGATCACCCGCGGCGAAGCCCTGCACCCGCCGGAGTACGGCAAGGTGCTCACCAGCGCCGTCAGCCTGGACGAAGTGCGCCAGGCGCTGCAAAGCTACCACTACGCCGTGTGCTACGCCGTGACGGCCAGGCCCGGCACCCAGGGGAAAGGGGGCGCGCAGGATGTTGAATGAACCTGTCAACACGCCGCTTGCGGATGTGGAAAAGCGCGCGGCGGCCGCGGTAGGCTGCCAGCGGGCGGTGCTGCCCAGCGGGCTGACGGTGCTTTGCCGCACCATGCCCGGCTACAGCAGCGTGCACGCCATCTATGCCACGGCCTTTGGTTCCATCCACCGGGAATTTTTGCTGGACGGCAAGCCGGTCACGCTGCCGGCGGGCACGGCCCACTTCCTGGAACATAAAATGTGCGAAACGCCCAAGGGCGATTCGTTCAGCTTCTATGCCAAAACGGGCGCGTCGGCCAACGCTTTCACCAGCTACGACCGCACCTGCTACCTGTTTTCGGCCACCCAGAAGATCGACGAAAATCTGGACATCCTGCTGGGCCTTGTGGGCAAACCCTGGTTCACCAAGGCGACCATCGCCAAGGAACAGGGCATCATCGGGCAGGAGATCAAGATGTACGATGACAGCCCCGACTGGCGGCTGCTGAACGCGCTGTTCCGCTGCCTGTACAATGCCCACCCCCTGCGCGACGATATCGCCGGTACGGTGGACAGCATCGCGGAACTGACGCCCCAACTGCTCTATAGCTGCACGCGCGCTTTTTATGCGCCGTCCAATATGGTGCTGTCGGTGGCGGGGCGCATCACGCTGGAACAGGCGGTGGAAGCCTGCAAGCGCAACGGCCTGTACCGCAAGCGCGCGCCGCACGCGGTATCGTGGGACATCCCGGCAGAACCCGGCCCCATCCCGCGGCGGGAGGTCTGCCTGACGATGCCGGTCAACAAGCCCTGCTTTGCCGTGGGCTACCGGGAACCGCCGCTGGTCCCCGGCGACCTCAAGCGGGAACTGCTGCTGGATATGCTGGGCGACCTTGTGGTGGGCGGCATGACCCGCCTGTACCGCAAGCTGTACGACGAAAGCCTGGTCAACCCGGAATTTTCCGGCGACTTTATCGCGGTGCGCGGCGCCTGCGCGGTGGCCTTCACCGGCGAGAGCGACACCCCGCGCCAGGTGACCGATATGCTGCAGGCCGAGATCGAGCGCCTGCGCCGGGAGGGCATCGACCCCGAAGTGTTCATGCTGGTCAAAAACCAGATGTACGGGGAACTGCTGGGCGATGTGGAATCGGTGGAGGACGCCGCCGAGGAAGCCGCCGCGGCCTGCCTGAAAGGCCGTTCACTGGAGGACGAGATCGCCGCCCTGGCAGAGCTGACCGTGGAGGACGCCAACGCGCTGATGCGGACGGCCCTGCAGGAAGAAAACCGCGCCTACGTGCAGATCGACCCCCAGTAAGGGGCCGCTTTGCGGGCAGGACGCAACGAAAAAACGAACAGAGGAAGGGCAAGTATGGTTTACCATGTTCAATTCCCGGGGTTGGGGCTGGAATTCACCATCGACCGGGTGGCGCTGTCTATCGGCGGCTTCAACATCTACTGGTACGGCGTGATCATCGCGGCGGGCATGCTGCTGGCGCTGCTGTACGCATTCCGCAATTCGGTGGACTTCGGCATCGACTCCGACCGTCTGGTGGACGTCGTGGCCATCGGCACGGTCATGGCCATCGTCTGCGCGCGCATTTATTATGTGGCCATGGCGCCGTTCGAGTATGACAGCATTTGGGAGATGATCGACATCCGCCTGGGCGGCATCGCCATCTACGGCGCGGTCATTGGCGCGTTCGTGTTCGGCGGTCTGGCCGCCAAATGGCGCAAGGTGCCGCTGCTGCCGCTGTTCGATCTGGCGTCCCTCGGCTTCCTGATCGGCCAGGGCATCGGCCGCTGGGGCAACTTCGTCAATCAGGAAGCCTTCGGCACCAACACCACGCTGCCCTGGGGCATGTACAGCGAAGGCACCGAGGCCTATCTGCGTTCGGTGCAGGTCACGCTGCCCGAAGGCGTCACGGTGGACCCCACCATGCCGGTACATCCCACCTTCCTGTATGAAAGCCTGTGGTGCCTGGTAGGCTTTGTGGTGCTGGCGATGTACGTCAAGCACCGCCGCTTCCACGGGCAGATCTTCCTGCTGTACGCCATCTGGTACGGTCTGGGCCGCTTCTGGATCGAAGGCCTGCGCACTGACTCGCTGCTCATCGGCAACACCGGCCTGCGCGCCAGCCAGCTTGTGGCCTTCATCTCGGTGGTAGTCGCGCTTCTGCTGCTGGTGGCGGGGCTGCGCCGTTCGGCGGGCAAGCCGCTCATGGTTACATTGGCTGTCAGCGACATCGCCAAACAGCGCAAGGCGGGCAGCCGCTTTGCGCCGGACGCCCTGCCCGCGAATGCCCCGCACCGGGAATTCGTGGCGGCCACGCAGGCCATGAACGCGCGTCTGGCCGCGCTGGATCTGGATATGCCGGAGATCGAGGAACTGGAGGACCCGGAGCCGGAGGAACAGCCCGATGCCGGGGAAGCCGCCGCCCAGGGCCCCGAAGCGCCGCAGACGCCGGAGGAAGATGCGGAGGAACCTTCCGCGGAACCGTCCGAAAGCCCCGAAGAAAAGGAGGGTGCGGATGAAAGCAAATAAGATCGACGGCAAGGCGCTGGCCGCCGCCGTCAAAGAAGAATCGGCCCGGCTGGTGGCGGAATGCCGGGCGGGCGGCGTCGCCCCGTGTCTGGCCGTGGTACTGGTAGGGGAGGACCCCGCCAGCCAGGTCTATGTGCGCGGCAAGGTCGAGGACTGCGCCCAGTGCGGCATCGAGAGCCGCACCATCCGCCTGCCTGCGGATGCCACGCAGGCCGAACTGCTGGCCCAGGTGCAGGCGCTGGCGGATGACCCCGCCGTACACGGCATTCTGGTGCAGCTCCCCCTGCCGCCCCAGATCGACGAGCGGGCCGTCATCGAGGCCATCCCGCCGGAGAAGGACGTGGACGGCTTTTCGCCGGTGAACGCGGGCCGTATGCAGGCGGGCGAGCCCTGCTTCCTGCCCTGCACCCCGGCGGGCTGCATCCGCATGATCGAATCCACCGGCGTCGGGATCGCCGGCAAGCACGCGGTGGTCGTCGGCCGTTCCAACATCGTGGGCAAGCCGGTGGCGCTGCTGCTGCTGGCCCGCGACGCCACCGTGACCATCTGCCATTCCCGGACCCAAAACCTGAAAGAGATCTGCGCTTCGGCGGATATTCTGGTGGCGGCCGTGGGCCGGGCCGGGTTCATCACCGGCGATATGGTCAAGCCCGGCGCCGTGGTCATCGACGTGGGCATCAACCGCGGGGCGGACGGCAAGCTGCACGGCGACGTGGACTTTGACGCCGCGGCCGAAAAGGCTTCCTGGATCACGCCGGTGCCCGGCGGCGTAGGCCCCATGACCCGCGCCATGCTCATGCTGAACACCGCACAGGCCGCCCGGCGCACCTGCCGGGGCTGAAACTTCGCTGTAACGGGCGGTTTTGGCAAAAATCCCCTTGACAATCGGGCGCGGGTGTGGTATAGTCTATAAGCCGCTTGGTATGGGCCCGAAAAGTGTGCGGTTCGGCCGCAACGCCCTATTGTCCAGCGAGACTTAGTGAAAGAGGTTATCAAGATGTACGCAGTTATCAAAACCGGTGGCAAGCAGTACAGCGTCAAGGTCGGCGACACCCTGTTCGTCGAGAAGCTGAACGCTGAGGCTGACAGCGAGGTCACCTTCGATCAAGTCCTGGCCGTTGGCGAGGAGGGCGCTGTCAAGGTCGGCGCTCCCGTGGTTGAGGGCGCTTCCGTCACCGCCAAGGTCGTCAAGAACGGCAAGGGCAAGAAGCTCAACATCCTCACCTATCGTCCCAAGAAGGGCAGCATGGTCCGCAAGGGCCACCGTCAGCCCTACACCAAGGTGGAAATCACCGCGATCAACGGCTAAGGAGGTACAGTACAATGGCACATAAAAAAGGCGTAGGTTCTACCAAGAACGGCCGTGATTCCGAGTCCAAGCGTCTGGGCGTGAAGCGCGGCGACGGCCAGTACGTTCTGGCTGGCAATATTCTGGTCCGCCAGCGCGGCACCCACATCCATCCGGGTGAGGGCGTTGGCATCGGCAGCGACGACACGCTGTTCGCGCTCGTCGACGGCCGCGTTCACTTTGAGCGCATGGGCCGCGACCGCAAGCGCTGCACGGTCAAGCAGTAAAAAACCAGGCGGGCGGGCCGGCAAGGGCCTGCCCGATTTTTTGTTATAAGCGGTGTTTTGCACCGTGTGAGGTACAGCAATGGCTACCAGCAATTTTATTGATACCGCCACCATCTGGCTCCATGCCGGCAAGGGTGGCGACGGTGCGGTGACGTTCCACCGCGAAAAATATGTGGCGGCGGGCGGTCCCGACGGCGGCGACGGCGGGCGCGGCGGCGACATCATCTTTGTGGCGGACGACAACCTGTCCACCCTGATGGATTTCCGCTATAAGCGCAAATACACCGCGCCGGACGGCGAGAACGGCCGCGCCAAGCGCCAGAGCGGCGCCGACGCCGACGACCTGGTGATCCGCGTGCCCCGCGGCACCGTCCTCAAGGAAGCCGAAAGCGGGCTCGTCATCGCGGACCTGTCCGGCTCCGAGCCGGTGGTGGTGGCCCGCGGCGGGCGCGGCGGCTGGGGCAATTCCCACTTTGCCACGCCCACCCGCCAGATCCCCAAGTTTGCCAAACCGGGCCTGCCCGGCGAGGACCTGCACGTTCAGTTGGAACTCAAGGTCATTGCGGACGTGGGGCTCATCGGCTTCCCCAACGTGGGCAAGTCCACCCTGATCAGCATTCTGTCGGCGGCGCGCCCCAAGATCGCGAACTATCATTTCACCACCCTCACCCCGGTGCTGGGCGTCGTGCGCGTGGGGCCGGAGCAGAGTTTTGTCTGCGCCGACATCCCCGGCCTGATCGAAGGCGCCGCCGAGGGCGTGGGCCTGGGGCATGACTTCCTGCGCCATGTGGAACGCTGCCGCCTGCTGCTGCATGTGGTGGACGTTTCCGGCTGCGAGGGCCGCGACCCCAAGCAGGATTTCGAGCAGATCAACCACGAGCTGGCCGGTTTCAGCGCCGAGCTGGCCCAGCGCCCCCAGATCGTGCTGGGCAATAAGTGCGACATCGCCACCGAGGAACAGGTGGCGGAGTTCCGCGCCTATGTGGAGGGCAAGGGCCTGACCTTCCTGCCCATCTCGGCCGCGACGCGCCAGGGCGTGGACGGCCTGCCCGCGCTGGTCTACAGCCGCCTGCAGGACCTGCCGCCCATCAAGGTGTATGCGCCGGAGTACAAGCGCCCCGACAAGAGCGCCGAGCCCACGCGGCCCTTCACGGTCACCCGCACCGGCGACCACGAGTTCACCGTGGACGCCCCCTGGCTGGAACGCATCCTGGCCGGCACCAACGTGGAGGACTACGAAAGCCTGCAGTACTTCCAGACCCAGCTCGGTGATTCCGGCATTCTGGACGCGCTGGTGGCCCAGGGCGTTGAGGAAGAGGACACCATCAAGATCGGCGAATACGAATTCGATTATCTGTATTGAGTATGCTGTTTGAAACAAGATCCGAAGTGGATATTCACGAAATGTCGCCCCTGGCTCTGGCCTTTGTGGGCGACGCGGTGCTGGAACTGCTGGTGCGCGGCCGCCTGGTGGGCACCACCCGCCTGCAGCCCAACCGGCTGCATACAGTGGCGACCCACTATGTCAGCGCCCACGCCCAGAGCCGGGAACTGGAAGTGCTGGAACCCCTTTTGACCGAGCAGGAGGCCGCCGTGCTGCGGCGCGGCAAAAACGCCAGCAAGGCCACGGTGGCCAAGCACGCCACCGTGCAGGAGTACCGGGCTTCGACCGGGTTTGAATGCCTGCTGGGCTGGCTGTACCTGCAGGGGCGTAACGACCGCATCCAGGAACTGTTCGACGCCCTCTGGGCCGGGTACCAGCCCGAATAAGGCACCTTGCCACAAAAAAGCAGGCCATTGGCTGCCTGGCGCCAGGATTCCGGTGCCTTTGCCAATGGCTCTGTTTTTATGGGTGACGGGCCGCTGTGGGCGGCCGCCGGTCACTTGCAGTTCTTGCTGTCGGTGGTGTTGGTGCTGCGGTTGGTGGTACGCTGCTGGGTGCTCTTCTTCTGCGTCGTGTTCATCGAGCGGTTGGTGCCGTTGGTAGTGTTGCTGGTGGTGTTGGTGCTGCGGTTGGCAGTACTGTTCGTCTGATTCTTAGCCATGCGAGTTTACTCCTTTCGAAAGTAAAAAACGATCTGCGGTTTTGTGCCGCACTGGTAGTTTGCCCGCTCATGGCCTGTTTATGCAAGGGAGGAAACGGGATGGATTTTCCCGCTGAATTTCTCGCGCGGGAGCGCGAACTGCTGGGCCCGCGTTTTGCGGAACTGTACGCCTACGCCACGCCGGAACCGGCCCGCGGCGTAACGGTCAACACGCTGCGCTGCCCGCCGGAATGGCTGGCGGAACGGGCGGATTTTGCCCTCACGCCGTCGCCGTTTTGCCCCACGGCTTTCACCACGGCGGCGGACTGGCGGCCGGGCCGCCATCCCTGGCACCACGCGGGCGCGTTCTATGCGCAGGAACCCAGCGCGTCGGCCCCGGCGGCCCTGCTGGATGTGCGCCCCGGCCATTGGGTGGCCGACCTGTGCGCGGCCCCCGGCGGCAAGACCAGCCAACTGGCAGCGGCGCTGCAGGGGCGGGGGCTGCTGCTGGCCAACGAGTATGTGCCCGCCCGGGCCGAGATCCTGCGCCAAAATCTGGAACGCATGGGCGTGACGAACGCTCTTGTCACCAATGAGGACACCGCCCGCCTGGCCGCGGCCTGGCCCGGCTGCTTTGACCGCGTGCTGGTGGATGCGCCCTGTTCCGGCGAAGGGATGTTCCGCAAGGAACCCGCCGCCCTGCTGCAGCACAACGCCGCACTGGTGGAACGCTGCGCGGCGCTGGGCGCGCAGATCTTGGAAAACGCCGCCGCCCTGCTGGCGCCCGGCGGGGTGCTGGTCTACTCCACCTGCACCTTTGCCCCCCAGGAGGACGAAGCCCAGATCGCGGCCTTCCTGGAACGGCACCCGGAGTTTTCGCTCTGCGACCTGTCCGGCTGCGGCTTCGGCCGGCCGGGGGAGGTCGACCGCGCCCCGGCCGGTTTTGCGGTGGAACGCTGCCGCCGTATCTGGCCCGCCGACGGCGGGGAAGGGCACTTCATGGCCAAACTGCAAAAGGACGGTGTGCCGGGCACGGCGCGCCCGGCCTGCCGCAAACCGCCCCGCCCGGCCAAAGCCCCGGCGGAATGGACGGCCTTTGCGCGGGACTATTTCCCCGAACTGGCGGAATGCCCGGTGTCCCTGGCAGGGGAGTGGGTGCTGCTGCCGCCGCCTGGCAGCGAAACGCTGCCGCTGGGCAGGCTGCGTCTGGTCCGTGGCGGCGTATTGGCGGGCAGCGTGCTGAAAAAACGCTTCCAGCCCGCCCACGCTCTGTTCATGGCCTGGGGCGCGTGCTGTGTCAACCGGGAGGAACTGACCCGGGATGACCCCCGCACCGCAGCCTGGCTGCGCGGCGAGGAGATCGACGCCAGCACCGCCCAAAACGGCTGGTGCGCGGTGCTGGTGGACGGGTTCCCGCTGGGCGGCGGCAAGGCCAGCGGCGGCCGCATCAAAAACCACTACCCCAAGGGCCTGCGCAATCTGGGATAACGCGCGAAAAAAACAGGATCGCCGCGGCCGGAACTGTAAGATTTTTCCGGCTGCGGCTGCTTTTTATAGTAAGAGCGGGAAGGTACGAGGGTTCGCACAATTTTCACTTTTTGGCGCCTGCGGCGGCTCTTGACCGAACGTGCCCGGCATGGTATTCTTATATATGTATGACTGTAACCATAACCCGGACGTAGTACGGTAAGCAGGAGTTTACAAAATGATCGACTTTGAGCATGTTTCCAAAACGTACGAGACCCACAACGACGAGAACGTGGCGCTCGAGGATATCAATATCCATATCGACGAAGGGGAGTTCGTCTTTATCCTGGGCCATTCCGGCGCGGGCAAATCGACCTTCCTCAAACTGATCCAGATGGAAGAAAAGCCCACCGAGGGCCGGGTGCTGGTCAACGGCCAGGACCTGACCAAACTCAAACGCCGCAAGGTGCCCTACCTGCGCCGTCAGATGGGCGTCGTGTTCCAGGACTTCCGCCTGATCCCCACCATGACGGTGTACGAGAACGTGGCCTTCGCCATGCGGGTGACCAATATCTCCACCAAAAAGATCAAGGCCCGCGTGCCGTTCGCGCTGTCCCTGGTCGGTCTGGAGGATAAGATGGACCGCCTGCCGGACGAACTTTCCGGCGGTGAACAGCAGCGTGTGGCGGTGGCCCGCGCCCTGGCCCACGGCCCCAAGATCATCATTGCGGACGAGCCCACCGGCAACATCGACCCCGAAATGTCCATGGACATCATGCAGTTGTTCGAGGCCATCAACAAGGTCAACATCACCGTGGTGGTCGTTACCCACGAACACGAACTGGTGCACAAGCTGGCCGCCAAGTATAACAACCGCGTCATCACGCTGGCGGACGGCATGGTCGCGTCGGACACCGCCCACCCGGAGGTCGCGCGCCGCTACGCCGCCCGGGCGGCGGCCCGCAGCCGTGACGAGTACGACGACGAATAAAGGACATACGAGCGAAAAAAGGGGAACATCATGCGTTTTTCCAGCTTTACTTATCTGGTCGGGCAGGGCCTGCACAACCTGCGGGCCAACCGGCTGATGACTTTTGCTTCCATGGGTGTGCTGACGGTCTGTATGCTGCTGATCGGCGCGGCCTACCTGCTGGGCGTCAACCTGGACGCCATGGTCGAATATATCGGTGACCAGAACGAGACCATCGTCTACATGAACCTGGACGCCACCGAGGAACAGATCGCCGCGGCCGACTCGGCCATCCGCAGCACGCCCCATGTGGTGGGCGTCACCTATGTGTCGCCCCAGGAGGTCCTCTCCATCTACGACGACGCCCTGCAGGACGTCATCGACCTGGAATCCGCCTTTGCCGACGACAACCCTTTCTACCCCAACTACCGTGTGGTGGTGGACAGCCCCGATAACATCGAGGCCGTTTCCCAGCAGTTGCAGCAGATCGACGGCGTGGACGATGTCCGCGCGCCGCTGGAACTGTCGGAGGTGTTCGTCTCGCTGCAAAAAGCGGTCAGCTACGCCTGCTATGCGGTGGTGGCCGTGCTGGCGGTGGTCAGCATCGTGGTCATCAACAACACCATCAAGATCACCGTGTTCAACCGCCGTAAGGAGATCGGCATCATGAAGCTGGTGGGCGCCACCAACGGCTTCATCCGCTTCCCCTTCTTTGTGGAGGGCGTCACCTCCGGCCTGATCGCGGCGGCCATCGCTTCCGGCGTGGTCTGCGGCGCTTACTATGCCCTGTGCCGCTGGTATGCCGAAAATCCCAGCAACCTTTCCCAGATGCTGGGCGGTCAACTGGTGCCGCTGCAGGACGTGTGGTACTATATCGTGGGCGGCTTCGCGCTGCTGGGCTTTGTGCTGTGCGGCATCGGCACGGCCACCAGCATCCGCAAACATCTGAATGTGTAAAAGGGGCGACAGGACGATGAAACTTTCTCCGTTTGTAAAAAAGACAGTGTCGATGCTGCTGGCCGTGTCGATGGCGGCTGCCGTGACGGTCTCGACCGGCACCACGGCCTGCGCCGACGATAAACGGCAGGAATTGCAGGACAAACTGGACGAACAGCAGGATAAGCTGGATAATATCAACCAGCAGATCAAGGATAACGCTGCCGAACGGGAAAACGCTGAGAAAAACAAGCAGTTGGCGGAGCAACAGAAGGAACTGATCGTCGGCCAGATCACCGACCTGCAGGAGATGATCGCCCGCATCGAGGGCGACATCCAGGAAAAGCAGCAGGAGATCGAAGCCAAGCAGGCGGAAGTGGACCAGAAGCAGGCCGAGTACGACGCCCGCTGGCAGGACTTCAAAAAGCGGCTGGGCGCCATGCAGAAGTTGAACGACGGCGGTTCCATCGCCATCCTGTCCAGCGCCACCAACCTTTACCAACTGCTGACCTTTGCCGATACGCTGGGCCAGATGTCCAGCAAGGACGAGGAGATCTGCACCGAACTGGAGACCCAGCGCAAGGAACTGGAAGCAGCCCGCACCGAACTGGAAAACCAGAAGGCCGATCTGGAAGCAGATAAGGCCGAACTGGACAATCAGAACGTCCAGTTGGAGGGCAAACGCCAGGAACTGGTGAACAACATCCAGCAGCAGGATCAAACGATCTCGGATACGAAGGCGCAGGAGGAAGCCCTGGAAGCTGAAGCCGCCGCAGCCCGCAAGGCGGTCGATGAGGCTGCCGCTGAACTGGACGCCTACCTGAATTCCCAGGTGGATAAGTACAGCGACGCCGCCCTGACCTGCTCGCTGAACTTTGGCCCGGCGCTGCCGAGTTATAAGTATATTTCCTGCCGCTTTGGCGGCGGCGGCCACCGCGGCACCGACTTTGCCGCCCCCGGCAACACCCCCATCTATGCAATAGCCGACGGCATCGTGACCGATGCCACCTATCACTGGAGCTGGGGCAACTATGTGCAGATCTACCACGGCAAGGACGACCAGGGCAACACCTATTCCACGCTGTACGCCCACATGATCACCACCCCCGCCGTCAGTGCCGGGCAGACCGTCACCAAGGGGCAGGTCATCGGCTACGTGGGTTCCACCGGCAACTCCACCGGCAACCATCTGCATTTGGAAATGAAGATCAACGGCACCTTGGTCGACGTGACCAACTGGATTCCGAACAAGGGATAAGAGGGAGGAAAAAATATGAAACCGCAGAAGCATAAAACGGCTGTGCGCATTTTTTGCCTGGTCTTTGCAGCCATGATGCTTGTCAGCCTGCTCAGCAGCGTCATTTTCAGCTTGTCGTTTGCTTTTTGAAGCGGCCAACAAATCAAGTAAGGAGCTTGTCTGATCCATGAGCAAAAAAATCAGCCTGGGCGTAGCGGCTACCATCGCCCTGATCGCAATGGCGGTCACCTTCTCGCTTACGATGGTCATTTCCATGAATATGTTCAACTCCACCGTATCCAGCGTCAAGGATAAGGAACGCCAGTATAACAAACTGTCGGAGATCGACCGCTTTGTGCGCGCCAACGAATACTTCGATATCAACGAGGATACCCTCAACGATACGCTGGCGGCCGGTTATATGCTGGGCATCAACGATAAATATGCCCGCTATTACACGGCCAGCGCCTACAGCGAAATGCAGGCCCAGGAATCCGGCAAGCTGACCGGCATCGGCGTGGCGGTGGTCAAGGACCCCTCCTCCGGGTACGGGCGCATCATCCGCGTCTATGACAATTCCCCGGCCAGCGAGAACGGGCTGGAGGTCCGCGGCTTTATCACGGCTGTTGACGGCGTATCCACCAGCACCATGACCGACGCGGCGGCCATCACTTCGGCCCTGCTGGGGGAGGACGGCACCACCACTTCCATCTCTTACCTGACGCCCGACCGGCAGGAGAAGAGCTTCGACCTGGTGCATACCAACTACAACACGCCCACCATCAGCTACCAGATGACGGGGGAGACCTGCGGCTACCTGCGCATCGACGCCTTCGGCACCAGCACCGGCAACGAGTTCAAGTCGGCGGTGGACAATCTGAAAGAACAGGGCGCGACCTGCTTTGTGTTCGATCTGCGCGATAACGCCGGCGATAACCTCAGCACGGCGCTGGTCTCGGCGGACTACTGCGTGCCTTCCGGCCTGATCGCCCAGCAGGAGGATAAGGACGGCAACGTCACCGACCTGCGTATGTCGGACGAAACCGAACTCGGCCTGCCTGCGGTCTGCCTGGTCAACGGCAGCACGGCCGGCGGCGCGGAACTGTTCGCCAACGCCCTCAAGAAGATGGGCGGCGCCACGCTGGTGGGCACCACCACCGCGGGCAAGGGCGTGGTCATGAGCGAAGCGCAGAGCTTCTCCGACGGTTCGGCGGCTTTCATCACGATCGGCCTGCTGCTGGACAACGAGGGCCAGTCCTGGAATGGCACCGGGCTGAACCCGGATGTGGATGCCGCGCTCTCTGCCGACGAACAGAGCGCCTACTATGACTTTACCATCGACACCGACCCCCAGATCAACCGGGCCGTCAGCACGGCGCTGGCGCTGGCCGGGCAGGGCTGATGGAAACAGAAACACGAAAGGATGGAACCCGTGCCCAATCTGACCGATCTTTCGACCATTCGGGACCTGTGTGCGCGCTATGATTTTGCCCTTTCCAAAGGGTTTGGGCAAAATTTCATCATCAATCCGGGGATCTGCCCGCGCATTGCCGAGGCGGCCGGGATCGGCCCCGGCTGGGGCGTGCTGGAGATCGGCCCCGGCATCGGCGTCCTGACCGAACAGCTTTGCCGCCGTGCGGACCGCGTGGTGTCCATCGAGGTGGACAAGCGCCTGCCGCCCCTTCTGGCCGAAACGATGGCGGGGTTCGATAACTTCAAACTGGTGCTGAACGATGTGCTCAAGGTGGACCTGCGCGCCCTGCTGGCCGAAGAATTTGGCGACCGGCCGGTAGCGGTCTGCGCCAACCTGCCGTATTACATCACCAGCCCCATCCTGATGCGCCTTCTGGAAGAGAAACTTCCTATCCAGAATATCACCGTCATGGTTCAGCGGGAGGCCGCCCAACGCCTGTGCGCGGCCCCCGGCACCCGGGAAGCGGGCGCCATCAGCTATGCGGTGGCCTATTACGCCGCGCCCCGGCAGCTTTTCACGGTGCAGCCGGGCAGCTTTTACCCGGCGCCGCGGGTCACCAGCGCGGTCATCCGCCTGGATGTGCGCAACCAGCCGCCCATCGACCTGCCTGCCGGGCAGGAACCCGCGTACTTTGCACTGGTGCGGGCGGCTTTCTCCCAGCGGCGCAAGACGGCGGCCAACGCCATCGCCAACGGCCTGCATCTGCCCAAAGCAAAGGTGCTGGACGCCATGGCGGCCGCCGGGCTGGACCAGCGCGCCCGCCCGGAACAACTGGACCTGCCGGCCTACGGCGCCTTACTTCGCGCCCTGCCTGCCATTGACAACCAGGCCCCGGATGTGTTACACTAAGGAAGTTCCGCTGGTATAGCACAACTGGCAGTGCAGCTGATTTGTAATCAGCAGGTTGCAGGTTCGATTCCTGTTACCAGCTCCAAAAGAAAACCGCCGTATCTGCGTACAAAATCGCAAAAACGGCGGTTCTTTTTTATGCCCCGGCGGGGCTTTATTTTCCGGGAATGGTCAACTTTTGGTCAACTTTCTCTGAAAAACTGCGCGTTTGCCGGTCACTGATCGGGGGGACGCTTTCGGGGCAATATAGGCGGAAATCGTAGGTTTTCGTAGGTTTTGGCATTTTTGCCATGTGGCAAATGGCTTTTGCTATATAGGCCAAAATGTTGGGTTTTCTTAGGTTTTCAGTAGGCCGGGGCCTATACGGAAAAAAATGCAGGTTTTTGCAGGTTTTCCGCCTCCGTCGCTGCCCCGGAAACCGTGCAAAAAACGACACAAAAAAAGAACGAAAACACCCGCCGGGGCCTATATAGGAAAAACACAGGTTTTCCCAGGTAGTCCAGGCCGCCCGGCGGCCCATTTTCGTGACCCTGCGGAAATGGTGGAATGCACGGCGCACGATCAGAACACGCCGCCATGCGTTTATCTTTCGAAAATCGCACGATTTTGAAAAGATAAGCAAAAGAAACGCACGCCGTGCGATTGCGTGCGTTTTGCGACTGGTTTTAATACTGGTCGCAATCAAACAAAAAAGCCCCGGGGATTGACCGGGGCGCGCACTATTCCTTGTAATTCGGGCCGGGTCAGAAGAGCCCTTCCAGAATTTCGGCCCTGACCAGTAGCTTGTGCATCAGCTGCGGGTTGTTCTGATTTTGCTGGACAATGTACGCTATTTCGATTGCGTCCGGCGTCGAAAATGTAAAAGTTTTTTCCATGATGTGCCCTCCCTTACTCTTTGCTGGACTGTTTGGCCTTGTGCCGCTTCCCTCCGCTCTCTTTGAACTTGTGCTTGCCGGTAGCAAAGTTGTAGTCGACGGCTCTCTCCCACTTGAGAACCTCGCGCACACATTCCCCCTTTGCTCTGGCGGCATAGTAAGCAAGGTTGTACCTTTCGGCATCTTCATCCGTCATGGCATCCGGGGAAACCTGCTCTTCTGCGTTCCACAAGTAGGCCCATTTCACCAAATCCTTGATGCAGTAAAGAGCAAACGGGGTCATTTTACTGATATAGCCGATGGTTTCAAGGCGGGCGGCATCCGCTTTATTCTCGAAATCCTCCGGGTATTCGTTGAACGTGCTATAAATAAACTTTTCCATGATCTTGCCCCTTTCCGTTTTGCTTAAAGCCCGTATAGCCTGATAGCACAGCTTTGTGGTTTTACGCCACGCAGAAGCGCGTGGTCGTGGTGGTTTTGGTGAAACGTGTGGCCAGCTCGGGAGCGGCGGCCTTGATGGCCTTGCCGTCCAGGCGGCTTGTGGTCACGGCTTTCAGCGTGATCTTGTGGGTGCCCACGTCCATGCGGTCAACGTCCCGGCGGGCCATTTCCGCCGAAATGGTGGCCTTGATGGTGTCCATCTCCGCCTGTGCAGCTTCAATAAGCTGCTGTGCTTCCTTGTACTGTTCTACAATGGAAAGAAGTTCAATACTACTCATGGTGTAACCTCCTTGAAGATCGCGGGCGGCCAGTGCCCGATGCTTGTTTAACCCTTGCTTTGCAAGTCCGTTGCGCAGTCTGTTATCTGGCGCTTACCGGTGTTCCCCAGAGGTTTTCACCGTGCCTTGTCCCTTTCGACAATATCATTATAATATGTTTACGCAAATATATCTACTGGCAAAACGCACAAACTATTGCGCAAATATATGGCCAAAATTCTATTTGCGCAAATGTATATAATGTGTTATACTATACATGAGGTGATTCTATGCCATCTACAAAGGCGGGGCAGAGAGCCGTAAACAAATATATTGCGAAAAACTATGATCGCGTCAATCTGGTTTTCAAGAAGGATACCAGCCCCACAAAAGAGGAAGTGCAGGCCGCCGCCGATGCTGCCGGAGAGAGCCTCAACGGCTACATTGTGGGAGCTGTCAAGCAGCGCATGGAGCGGGATTCCGCCGGGGAGGTAGACGAATAATGCCGATGTTCACCATTGTGGGTGGCGTTAACGGTGCAGGCAAAAGCAGCCTGTCCGGTGTCCTCAAGGACTGCCTGGATGATCTGGGCGTGATCGTTGACCCTGACAAACTGACCGCGCAATTAGGCGGCGACGAATACGCAGGCGGGCAGGCAGCCGTCGAAAAGCTGCAAAGCTGCCTGGAGCAGCGTATAGACTTCACAGAGGAAAGCACCCTTTCGGGCAGCTTTTCCCGCAAGATGGCGCGCGCGGCCCGTGATGCGGGCTATACTGTGCGGCTGTACTATGTGGGGCTGGACACGGCGCAGGAATCCATACAGCGCATTGCAAACCGGGTGGCGCACGGTGGCCACAATATTGCGGCGCAGGATGTGGAGCGCCGCTTTGCCCGGCGGTTCCGTGATCTCGCCAAACTGCTGCCCCTATGCAATGAGGCGACCTTCTACGATAACAACAACGGTTTCCGGGTCGTTGCGTTTTACCGCAACGGGGAAATCGTGACAGCCACAGAAACGCCCCCTGCGTGGCTTTTGGAGCTAAGGCGGGAAGTTACACTCTGAATGTCTGCAAAGCCAAGCAGAGGCCAGAATAGGCGGCGCAGGGGACACGTGCGCGTATCGTGTTGCAAAGCCCATACAGAACAGAAAAGCCACCCGGCGGGTCGTATGACCTTTGCCGGGCGGCTTTTTTATGTGGTTTACCCCACTATAAAAAATCATGGCGGGGCCTGTGGAGACCGGTGGGTGGAGTTAAATTTTCCTCTCCCGTGCGCGTAAGGCCCCTTTTTGGAATGATTTGGAGTATATTTCTGCCTGCTAATACAGCCACACCTACATGGGGCGGGAAAAAACTAGAATGTCTTGGACCCACGCGATAAAGCCAGCCCCCGAAACCCCCATTTTTTCAATGGGGGGACCATTGCCCCTTTCGTCAAAATAGTGCTCAGAGTTGGAAAAAGTTACCCACGCCAGTAAGCCGGACCATTTTTGCCCCATAGGCACCCAGGGGGGCGTTCTTTATTTGTCCGACTTATTCTACAGTTTTTGGGGCTTTTTTGATTGAACTTTTTTGCCGTTTCAGCATTTTTTTGGTGGCATTATGCGGCATTTTCAGGCTATGTATAGAGCAGGTTTCGATTTTCTAACGATTCTATGGTGCGTTCCTCAATGCTGCCGCTATTCTGCCATGCAAAGAATCCGGCGTTGCTCCATGCCCTGGTCGTGATGAAATCATCATGCCAGCGCCGCAGTTTTGGGTCTGCGCGCAAATTGCGGAGCGCGTGTTCCTCTATTGCGCGAACCGCCGAAAGGTCTTTGCCAACTGCGGAGGCTGTTTCCTGTCGGGTCTTGTCTAGGTAAAAACGTTGCCGGATAACGTCCGCTTCCTCTGGAACCAGCTTTTGCAGGGCGCTTTCTACAGCGTCGTGCATCTGCTCATGATAAAGCCTATCTTCCACGCCCTGCATCTCTCTGGCCGCCGTCTGGTCGGGGAGAAGTTCTCCAAACGTTGTGTCGCATATCCGCCGGGGCGTCCAGGCTTGTGCAGTGGTTCAGAGGGTCGGCGCTGATCGTGTGAATCTTTCCGTCTGTGCCTGTGATGTTGCGTCGGTGGCCGTTGGTCAAAGCCTGGTCAATCTGCCGTTTCATGGCGTATGCAAGCCATGTGGAGAACGCAATGCCTTTGCCGGGGTCGTAGTGCTCGGCGGCGTACTGCACCGCAAAAAAGCCTTCTTGCTCGAAATCGTCCACCGTCAGACCGTGCGCGTCTGCCTGTTCCCGGTGGCCGGGGTACCATTTCCAGAACATAGAGTGTAGCAGACCTTTGTTGATCTCCCAAAGCTGGCCCAGGGCAAAGGCGTTGCCGGTGGCGGCCAGCACGGCAAGGGCGGCGCTTGTTTCCTGCTGCCCGGTGTTTTTTGTTTCCATAGCTTCCCCCCTTATAAGCTGGGCGCAATTTCGCAACGGTGTACGATTGTATACAAACGTTGACGGTCGTATACGGTCGTATACGGTTCCTGCGGCGTCTTTTTCCTGGTTTAATGCCAGCGCCCCAGGCAGAAAACCCGGGAGAGCGTAAACCCAAAAAAACCAAGCCTTTTTTGAGAAACCCAAAAAAAGCTATCCTTTGCAAGGCCAAGCAAAGCTAAGCAATGCCAGCTTTTTGTGGTGCGGGTTGCGGTTCACCTTGCGGCTCTATATGAGCCGCAATCAAAAGGACCTCTGAACATTTTGGCTGTGCCATTTTGGCATAAGGCTTATGCCATTTTGGCATAAGGCTTATGCCATTTTGGCATAAGATTGGGCAGGAAAGCGGCCTTTTTCCAGCGTACCTTATGCCATTTTGGCATAAGCGTGTACCGGTCCGCCCCTGGTTCCTTATGCCATTTTGGCATAGTATCTTATATATAGCCATATGGGGGCTTTTTATATTGCACCTTTTATCTTCCAGTCAATGGAAAATTCATACTCGCTTGCGGTTCTCGTGCTGCGCCCGCTTCTGCAAAGCAAAAACCCAGCACTGACTAGTTCTTGCACATTCCTCACAAGGGTTCTTTGCGGGATTCCGTACCGCTCGGCTGTTTTTCTGGCAAACTCAAAACACCGGTTGCCTTTGGCTTCTATTGTCATTGATATGTAACACAATCTCGCCCCGGCGGTTAGGGAATTAAATTCCGGCGATTGCATCAGATCGGCATATAGTTGCACAAACGGCAACGGCTGCCCGCCCGGTGACTTCCCGCCGCTTTTTCCAGTGACCCAAAAAGGCGGGTCAACCTTCTTCTTGCGCCCCATCGTTGAAAAGCTCCACTTTCATTTGCCCGGCGGAAGGAATGACGGCCCGGCAGATCGAAAAGGCCGTGCAAAAGGCGGCAATGGATTTTGAACGCCAGGTGCAGCAGGGCGGGCTTGTGGCTGATTCCATGACGGTGGACGAACTGCTTGCAAAGTGGTTCAAGGAATACGCAGATCCGCAACTAAAGCCCCACACGGTCAGTGACTACAGAAAGTTGGTGCCCCGCATCTCTGCCGCCCTGGGGCATATCAAATTGAGCAAGCTGCGCCCGGGTCATATCATGCAGTTTTACACCCAACTGCAAAAGCCCGGTATCCGCCTAGATGGCAAATACCAGGCAAAGCGGGGCTTTGTGGCGATGTACCCGAAGGGCAAGCGCAAGGCCCTGGTAGACGCTGCGGGCGTTGCAGAGCGCACCGTAGCGCGGATATGGGCAGGGGAGTGCACCAGCCTGCAAACGGCTCAAAAGCTCGCACAGGCCGCCGGGGTACCGTTCTCCAAAGCCTTTGAAAACGTGTCAAAGAATGAAAAACTGTCCGGCAATAGCGCGCGGCATTATCACCGGCTGTTGTCCAGCGTGTTTAATACAGCGGTGCGGTGGCAACTGCTGCAGGACAACCCCTGCGCCCGTGTTGACCCTCCCAAAGTGGAGACGCCGGAGGTGCAATATCTGGATGAATCCGGCATTGCAAAGCTGTTGGCAGCCCTGCCGGATGCCCCCACGCAGTACAGCGTGCTTGTGCAGCTTGCCTTGTTTACCGGGTGCCGCCGGGGCGAACTGTGCGGCCTGCGGTGGTCTGACATTGACCTGCCCACCGGGCTGCTGGCGGTCAATCGGACGTTGGAGCCGGTGGAGGGTAAAGGGCTGCTATTCTCCACGCCCAAAACAAAGAAAAGCTGCCGCGTCATAAAACTGGACGAAAACGCGGTGCAGCTCTTGCGGGACTATCAACAGTGGCAGCTGCGGGAAAAGCTGCGTATTGGGTCAAAGTGGGCGCGCAAGGTGCGGATTTTCGGCAAGGCGGTGGACAATGACCTGCTGTTTACCAAATGGGACGGCCAGCCCATCGACCCCAACGGTGTGACAAGCTGGTTTCCCCGGTTCCTGCGGGAGCATGATCTGCCGCCGGTGCGGTTCCACAGCCTGCGCCACTCAAACGCCGCGCTGCTGATCGCCGCCCATGTGCCGGTCACAACGGTGGCCGGGCGGCTGGGCCATGCGCAGGTCAGCACCACCACGAATATCTATGCCGGGTTTATCCGTTCCTCCGACGCCAGAGCTGCCGACGCTCTGGGGGAGGCGTTTGCCCGCATCCTGCAAACTGAAACAGGCTGAAAAATCCCCGGCGGGAATGTGCCAACATCGGACACGGCCCGCCGGGGAAATGCTTTGTCAACCTGCCATCGTGGTCAACTTTTGGTCAACTATTATACTAAAAAATACAATATACTACTGAATGACAATGAATTAAAAAAACGATATATAGCATAAAACCGAACGACACTAGACACCACAAAAGTCGGGAGGCACAATTTGTAATCAGCAGGTTGCAGGTTCGATTCCTGTTACCAGCTCCAACCAAAAACCGCCGTTCCTGTAGTATTTACTGTACAGGAACGGCGGTTTTGCTATATAAGGGGAGGAACTTGCAGTAGGGCATCCATCGCGGATCGATGTAAACCTTTCGCAGCAATGCCCCATCATTTTGGCAACCGCCAAGACGATGGGGCACGGTTATAGGAAAGTGAAGTGTTTTACAGACAAGCCCCGCCTTTATTTTTCATGCTTCAATGCATCGGAATAGGGGACCCAGGGGTACTTTTCCGCCACCTTGCGGTTATAGGCCGCCAGATCCTGCATCTGGGCAACAACATGGGGAAGATCCATTCGATCCACCAAAGTCTCGATCAATTTGCAGCCTTCGTCTGCCAGGGCGTTGCGGGTGGCATCATCCGGAATGGCCGGCGTGCTCATGTGGTCTTTATGTTCATAGAAGCAGTAACCGATAGCAGCACTCTGATAGGCCAAGGCGAAAATATCGTTAAAAGGCGCGCAACTTTGGGAATCACTGTGGTGGTACTGGGTCGTCAGCGGCACATCCTGCAGCCGATCCATAATGCTGTAAGACCCCACCGTGATGGCGTGAAAACTGTCCATGGATTTAAAAAGGTCCCGGGCATTGTGCATCATTTGTATGCTCAGATCCATGTACAGAATGGGAACCCCTGTTTCGTCGAAGAAATCCCGGACCATGGGACTGCAGGTCATGTGGGCCGGCCCATGGAAGCTGATATAAATCTGCCGCTTGAAACCTTGGCGCAGCAGGCTGCGGGCAATAGCCCCCAGATAGTCAATGCCCTGGCGAATACTTACCTGCACGGTGCCGCGGCCGGACGCCGTGGCGCCGGCATAAAAGTATGGCAGGCCGGTCAGCACCAGGCCGTCGCAGGCCTGTGCCATTTTCAAGGCAAAGGCTTCGCTGATAACGGTCTCGCTGTCCAGGGGAAAGCCGCCGTGCATCTCCACAGTACCTACGGGAACAATGATGATATCGTTGTGTGTAAGATATTCCTCCACTTCGCTGTTGAGCATGCGGGGGAGGATGCGGGTACGAAGCTCCATAAATATCAAACTCCTTTGGATCAGTGTATCACAAAAGTACGGAAATTCCGAGTGCTTTTTCAAGTGATTGAAGATGGGAAAAGCAGGTTTTTACTTGGCAGATTTGCGGGCAGCCATCTGAGCGCGGATTTCAGGGGTGATGTTCCAAACAAAGCGGAAAGCAAGCCAGGAACCTACCAGGAAAAGGGCGGGAATCAAAACGCAAAGAGCCTTGATGCCCGTGATGGCAGCAGCGGTCTGGGTAGCGGCAGAAGCCTCATACCCGATCCAGCCCAGGGCCAAAACGGCCGCGGAATTGCCCACGGTCTGGCCGATGCGGCGGGAAAGATTGAAGGTTCCGTAGATGGTACCTTCCGTGCGCTTGCCGGTGACCATCTCGTTATAATCCGTTACCGTCGCAACCAGGCCCCACTGCATATAGATCGATACCCCGCCGAAGCTGGATGCGATCGTGCTCCAAACCATATAGACCAGCGGCGTGATGGCGGTCAGCATCATGGTGGCGAACAGCCCCAAGTAGCAAAGGGCGCCGCAAAGCAGGCAGATGCGTACCATTTTTTCCAGTCCGATCTTTTTGCTGATGAGCGGGCAGAAGGCAAGGCTGATGATGCCAACGACCATCGAGAAGGTGCTTTGAATGCTCATCATGCCAATGTCGCCCAAAACGTCACCATACATATAGGTGCCCAGCGTGCTGGCGACATACTGCTGGGTGCAAATGCAGATGCCGTGGATCAGAAGTGCAACATAAGCGCGGTTTTTGCGGAATGCAACGAAAATATCGCTGATCTTCACACCGTCGCCGCTGCCTGCCGCGTTTACAGCGTCCAGATTGCGTTCTTCCGTCCAGAAATAGTGCAGCAGGCAGAACACAAAGCCAATGACAGCACAAATGGAAGCACCGAGACCGAAAGCAAAAGAAGTATCGCCATATTTGGCAAGCAACTGCGGCAGAATCATCAGGGGCAGAACATTACCCACCAGAGAACCGAAGCCGCGGGCGCTGGAAAGTGTGGACCGTTCCCCGTCGTTGTTGGACATGGCACCCAACAGCGAACCCATAGGGATGTTGAACATGGTGTAGCAGCCTTCGTACAGGATCTTGCAGAAGAACAGCACGACCAACATGGTGGTTCCTTCAAAGAAAGTCGGTACCGTCCAAAAAGCAATCGCGCTGACACACAGCAGCGGTGCGATGCGGATCAGCCACGGGCGGAACTTGCCCTTGGGATTTTTGTTCTTGGCGTACATTTTGTCCATCAGCACGCCCATAAGGGGATCGTTGAGGGCATCCCAGATATTCCAGACAAACAGCAGAATGGCCAGGACAGTGGTATCGACGTGCAAAACATTGGTGTAGTAGCGGGTGACCATAGCCCCCATCAGGGCAAAGGTCATGCAACCGCCCAAATCGCCCATAGCATACCCAATCTTATGCTTGAGCGTCAGGCCTCTTTTGGTGGTAGCCGTCATTGGTATCCTCCTTTTGATTGTGAGTATAGTTGAAAACCGTCATGCAGCAATGCGAAGTGGGCCCAACTTCGCATTACCTTCTTTATCTGTATTCTATCTCGCTATCGATGCAAAGGGAATTGCAAATTTCGCATATATTATTGCAAATCCGGCAAAAGAATGATACACTATATATAAAATACACAAACATCTGGTGGTTATTTTATGAAAATAAGCCAAATGCGTCGCCTGGCCAGAATCGCACCGCAGGATTCTCTGGCTGAAAGAAAAAGCCAGTTGGATATCTCTTTGGAAGCAGATGGATATGCACCGGGGTCAATTTACCAGGAACTGGAAATGGATTCTCCCTTTGTAGATACCCACGATGATATGAGCAGCGAGGCCGATGTGGTACAACTGCACAGCCATACATTCTTTGAACTTTTGTTTTGCCGCGGGGGCAGTCTCGAATATCTTTTGGGAACGGAGCGTTACCATATCCAGCGCGGAGATGTTGTTTTTGTGGCTCCGGGGTGCAGCCACTGCCCTATTTTTCCGGAAAAGCTGGTGGAACCATATACCCGGGATGTACTTTGGATCAGTCCGTTGTTTGCCAGCCAGATGGCGGAGATTTTTCCAGAAGAAGAACTGCTGCCAAAACAATCTTTCTTGCTGCGTACTGCCGGTACCCGTTGGGAGGAATTACTTGGACAAATGTTCCGTACCGGCGTGAAGGAATCCTATGCGCAAGCACCGGGGTGGCAGGCAGCACTTTATGGTAATACCATGCGGCTGGCAGTCCATCTGGTGCGCATACGTGCAGGGGACAAGACATTGATACCACCCACCGAGAAACAGGAACTTCTGGACCGCATCGTGTTTTATATTGAATCGGAGATGGCGCAAAAAATCACATTGGCAGAGACTGCCCGGCGTTTTTTAGTAAGCGAGAGCACCATCAATCAGCTTTTTCGTAAGCGAATGCAAAGCAGCTTTTATCATTATGTCACACAACGCCGGCTGATCGCGGCCAAAACGCTGCTTTTATCTGGCGTATCGGCGGAGCAGATCTGTATGCAGGTGGGATTTGGCGACTATTCCGCTTTTTACCGTGCCTTTAAACGGGAGTACGGCATTTCACCGTCTCAGTATCGAAAATTGCAGATGCCCGCCGGACGTACTGCCATATATTGAAAAAACATCCTCCCCACACTGTTCAAACAGCGTGGGGAGGATGTCCTTTTTTAGATTTTTAGAAAAGATAGAGTTTGGGGATGGTCACAGCAACTCGATCCCGGCGTCGCGGCAGGCCTGTACGGTCTCATCGTCCCACAGGCTGACCTGTACTTCGCCCACATGTACCTTGCCCAGCAGCAGCATACACAGGCGGCTCTGGCCGATACCGCCGCCCATGGTCAGCGGCAGGGCGCCGTCCAGCAGCATCTTGTGGAAGGGCAGCTCCGCCCGTTCAGGGCAGCCTGCCTCCGCCAACTGGCGGCGCATGGCGTCGGCATCCACACGGATGCCCATGCTCGAAAGTTCCAGCGCGCAGCCCAGCGGCTTGTGCCAGAACAGGATGTCGCAGTTCAGCGTCCAGTCGTCATAGTCAGGCGCGCGGCCGTCGTGGGGCTTGCCGCTGCGCAGTTTGCCGCCGATCTGTAAAATGCAGATGGTGCCGTGCTTTTTGGCAAAGGCGTTTTCGCGCTCTTTGGGCGTCAGGTCGGGGTAGGCGTCCTCCAACTCCTGGGTGGTGATGAAAACTACATCGCGGCTCAGGCGTATCTTTTTTAGCGCCGGGAACTTCCAGCGCAGTTCGTCGGAGGTGGCGCACACCGCGTCTACGATGTCCCGCACGGTATCCTTCAAAAATTCCATGTTGCGCTGGCGGGCGGTGATGACCCGCTCCCAGTCCCACTGGTCCACATAGATGCTGTGCAGGTTGTCCAGCGATTCGTCCCGGCGCACCGCGTTCATATCGGTCACAAGGCCCTGGCCGGGGCGGAAACCGTACTTGTACAGCGCATAGCGCTTCCACTTGGCCAGGCTGTGCACGATCTCGGCATGGCCGTCCAGGCAGGGCACATCGAAGCCTACCGGGCGTTCCACGCCGTTCAGATCGTCGTTCAGGCCGCTGCCGTGGTAGACGAACAGCGGGGCAGTCACGCGCTTGAGGTGCAGCGCCAGACAAAGTTTTTCCTGAAAAATGGTTTTGATCAGGCCGATGGCCTTCTGGGTGTCGTACAGCCCCAGCAGGCTTTTGTAGTGGTCGGGAATCATGACAGAACTCATAGCAGATACACTCCTTTACCGTGAAATAGAAAATTTATGCTTTGGCAAACTGGCTCTCATACAAACGCTTGTAGAACCCACCCCGGGCCAGCAGCGTTTCATGGGTGCCGCGTTCGATAATGTTGCCGTCCTTCATCACAAGGATCTGGTCGGCGTTTTTGATGGTGGAAAGCCGGTGCGCTACGATAAAACTCGTCCGGCCTTTCATCAGTTCCTCAAAAGCAACCTGCACCAGCACTTCGGTGCGGGTGTCGATGCTGGAAGTGGCTTCGTCCAAAATCAGGATCGGCGGGCGGCGCAGCATCACGCGGGCGATGCACAGAAGCTGCCGCTGCCCCTGGCTGATGTTGCCGCCGTCCTCGGCCACCACGGTGTCGTAACCGTTGGGCATACGGCAGATAAAGCTGTGGGCGCGGGCGCGCTTGGCTGCGTCGATGATCTCCTCGCGGGTGGCGTCCGGCTTGCCGTAGGCGATGTTCTCGGCAATGGTGCCGGATTTGAGCCAGGTCTCCTGCAAGACCATGCCCAGGTTGGCGCGCAGGCTGTCGCGGGTGACGGTCTGGATGGGGTGGCCGTCCACTTTCAGGCTGCCGCTGTTGATCTCGTAAAAGCGCATCAGCAGGTTGACCAGCGTGGTCTTGCCGCAGCCGGTGGGGCCTACCAGGGCGATGCGCTGACCAGGCCGAACCTGCAGGTTCATATCCTCGATCAGCGGCACGTCCGGCAGATAGCGGAACTTCACGTGTTCAAATTCCACGCTGCCGGCGCCCATCGGCAGTTCCACCGCGTCGGGGGCGTCGGGCTGGATGGGCGGTTCGTCGATCAGGTCAAACACGCGCTGCGCACAGGCGAGGGCATTCTGCAATTCAGTCATCACGCCGGATATATCGTTGAACGGCTTGGTATACTGGTTGGCGTAGTTCAAGAACACCGTGAGTTCGCCCACGGTCAGCCTGCCGGCGATGGCGGTGAACGCGCCCAGAATGCCCACCGCCGCATACACCAGCGAGTTGACGAAGCGGGTGCAGGGGTTGGTGAGGGAGGAGAAAAAGACCGCGCGCACACCGCACTTCTGCAGGTCCAGGTTGACGCGCTCAAAACGGGCTTCGGCGCGGTCCTCGTAGCCGAAGGCGCGGACCAGATGGGCGTTGCCCACCAGTTCTTCCACAAGGCCCGTCATCTCGGCGCGGGTCTCGCTCTGGACCTTGAACATGGCGTAGGTGTGGGTGGCGATAAAGCGCGCCACGAAGATGGAAAGGGGCGTCAGCGCCACGACCACCAGCGCGATGCGCCAGTCGATATACAACATCACACACAGGGTGCCCAGGATCGTCAACAGGCCGGTGAAAAGCTGGGTGAAGCCCATCAGCAGGCCGTCGCTGAACTGTTCCACGTCGGTGGTGATGCGGCTGATGGCGTCGCCGGGCCGGTGGGCGTCCATATATTTGAGCGGAAGGGCCTGCAAATGTTCAAAGGCGCGCACCCGGATGTCGCGCACGACCTGGAAAGTGATGCGGTTGTTGATGACGTTCATCAGCCATTGGGCGACAGAGGTGCAGAGGATCGTCGCCGCCAGCGCGACGGCCAGCTTGCCCAGCCCGGCAAAATCCACCTGACCGGGACCTATGATCAGGTCGACGGCCCGGCCGGAGATGACCGGCGCCAGCAGCGTGGTGGCGACTGTGATGACCGCCAGGATCAGTGTCAGAACGACCAGCCCGGCGTAGGGGCGGATCAGCGCCAATACCCGCCGGATGGTGGAGCGGTTCAGCCGTTTGTGGGAAGATGCTTTGCTCATAGGGTCTTGGCCACCTCCTCCTTGCTGAACTGGCTCAGGCAGATATCACGGTAGACCGGGCAATTGTGCAGCAGGTCGGTGTGAGGGGCGTCGCCCGCCAGCAGTCCGTCGTCCAGCACCAGAATGTGGTCGGCGCGCTGTACGCTGGCCGCCCGCTGGGAAACGATGAACACCGTCATGCCGCGGGTCTTTTCCTTCAAAGCGGCGCGCAGGGCGGCGTCGGTGGCAAAGTCCAGCGCCGAGGCGCTGTCGTCCAAAATCAGTATTTTGGGCTTCGGGACCAGCGCCCGCGCGATCGTCAGCCGCTGGCGCTGCCCGCCGGAGAAGTTGCGCCCGGCGGTCTCCACACGGGCGTCCAGCATGCCGGGCTTGCCGCGCACAAAGTCGGCAGCCTGGGCGATCTCCAGCGCTTCCCAGATCTCTTCGTCGGTGGCGTTGGGGGCGGCCCACTGCATATTGTCACGGATGGTGCCGGTGAACAGCACGGCCTGCTGGGGAACGATCCCGACCAGCTTTCGCAGTTGGCTGAAGCCGTAGTCTTTGGCGTCATGGCCGAACAGCCGCACCGTGCCGGTATCGGCGTCGTAGAAGCGGGCAATCAGGTCGATCAGCGTCGTTTTGCCGCTGCCGGTGCCGCCGATGACGCCCACGGTCTCGCCGGGGCGGGCGGTGAAGCTGATGTCGGTCAGGCTGGGGCCGCCTGCGTCCCGGTAGGTGAAGGTCACACGCCCGAACTCCACGGCCGGGCTGCCCGGAACGGGAGCCAGCGCCGCGGCGGCGGGGTCCGCCATCGTGGTGGGGGTGTTCAAAATTTCGCTGACGCGCAGGCCGCTTGCCAGTGCGCGGGTGACCGAGACCACCAGGTCCGCGATGCGCAGCAGGTTGATGAGGATCTGACTCATGTAGTTGATCAGCGCGATCACTTCACCCTGCGTCAGATTCCCCACCGAAACTTCGCGCCCGCCCATCAGCAGCAGCGCGATGACCGTCAGGTTCACAACCAGATAGGTCAGCGGATTCATCAGGGCCGAAATGCGCCCCGCCCGCCACTGGATGGCTTTCAGCTTATCGTTGGTCTGCACAAAGTCGTCCAGTTCCTGGGCCTGCCGGGCAAAGGCGCGGACCACGCGGGCACCCACATAGTTCTCCCGCGTCAGCAGGGTGACGCGCTCCAGCCCGGTCTGGGCCTGCCGGTAGACCGGCAGCGTGGCGCGCATGATGCACCAGACGATCAGCGAGATCACCGCAGTGGCCAGCAGGAACAGCAGCGTCAGCCGGGGACTGATGGTGAACGCCATGATGAGCGCCCCCAGCACGATGAAAGGGCAACGCATCAGCAGGCGCAGCGTCAGGTTCAGGCCGTTCTGCACCTGGTTGATGTCGCTGGTCATGCGGGTGACCAGCGTCGGCGTGCCGATGCCGTCCAGTTCGCTGTAGCTTAACGTGTTGATGTGGTGGAACAGGTCCCGCCGCAGTGCTGTGCCGAAGCCCAGCGCCGCCCGGGCGGAAAAATACTGCGCGGTCAGGCTGCATGCCATGCCCACCACCGCCAGCAGCACCAGCAGGCCGCAGCGCTGCCAGATAAAGACGGTGTCGGCATTTTTGATGCCGGTGTCGATGATGTCGGCCACCACAAGGGGCACGAACAGTTCAAAGCAGGCTTCCAGCATTTTGAACAGGGGCGCCAGCACGGCCTGCAGTTCATAGCCCTTGATATAGCGCAACAGCTTTCGCATAGGTCACAATCACCTCGTTTACTCGACGCTTTACACGATATTTTACAGTATACCATAGTCTGTGCGGTTTGTCATGGCAGAATCAGCCCGGATTCGAGGATTATTTGCCCCGGCTTCGCCTATACTTGCTATATGACCATGGAGGAGGCATTGGGATGCTGTTGTATCATTATAAAGGATTTTCCGGCGGGGCCGCCCGCACACTGCGCGCGGCGGTGCGCCTGGCGGGGCGTCAGGGCTGCGCCGAGACCGATACCGGCCACCTGCTGCTGGCGATGCTGCGCACGGCGCGCGGCCCGGCGGCGGATTTTCTGCGGCGCAAGCGCGTGACGGAAACGGCGCTGCGCGCCTGCGTTCCGGCGCGCGGGGAGGGGGCGCGGCTGCCTTTCTGGCAGAAAAGCCCGCTGGCGGCAGAGACCCGGAAGACGATGGAATTTGCCGTGCTGGGGGCCCATGCGGCCGGGAATGCGCGGGCGGAAAACGAGCATCTGCTCTGCGCCATGCTGGAGGACACCGCCTGCACGGCCAGCCTGTGGGTGGCGGCGCTGGGCATCGAGGTGCCCCAGGCGGCGCGGGAATGCCGGCAGATCTCCGGCCAGATGGTGCTGCCCGCCCAGCCGCGGATGGCGGCCACACGCGGGGGAAAGCCCAGCGAAAAATATGGCCGGGACCTGACCCGGCTGGCGCAGGAAGGGCGATTGGACCCGGTGCTTTGCCGGGAAGAGGAACTCGACCGCATGATCGAGATCCTCTGCCGCCGCCAGAAGAACAACCCCTGCCTGCTGGGGGAGCCGGGCGTGGGCAAAAGCGCCCTGGCCGAAGCACTGGCCCAGCGGATCGCCACCGGGCAGATCACGCCGTTTTTGCGCAACAAGCGGCTGCTGGCGCTGGATATGGCGTCGATGGTGGCCGGCACCAAATACCGCGGCGATTTTGAGGAACGGTTCAAGAATCTGCTGGAAGAACTCTACCGGGACGGCAGCACAATTCTGTTTATTGACGAGATCCACGTCATTGCCGGGGCCGGTGCGGCGGAAGGCGCCATCGACGCCGCCAGTATCCTGAAACCCATGTTGGCCCGCGGCGAGATCCAACTGATCGGCGCGACCACCACCGAGGAATACCGCCGCACGATCCAGAAAGATTCGGCGCTGGAACGCCGCTTCGGCAAGGTAATGGTGGAGGAACCCGCCCCGGCCGACGCCGAAACGATCCTGCGCGGGCTGATGCCCCGGTATGAACGCTACCACAGCGTCACCATCCCGCCCGAAGCGATCCACGCCGCGGTGGAACTGAGCGTGCGCTATCTGCCGGGGCGCTGCCTGCCGGACAAGGCCATCGACCTGCTGGACGAAGCGGCGGCCGCGGCGCGTATTGTGCCCGAAACCGGCGCGGCGCAGCAGCGCACGCTGACCCCGGCGGATATTGCGCGGGTCGTCAGCAAAGCCAGCGGCGTGCCCGCCGAGCGGGTGGGCGAAGCCGAGCGGGAACGTCTGGCCCATCTGGAAAGCCGCCTGGCGGCAGAGGTGGTGGGCCAGCCGCGGGCGGTGGCCGCGGTGGCGGCTGCCATCCGCCGCAGCCGTACCGGCTTGCGGGAGAGCGGGCGGCCCATTGGCGCCATGCTGTTTTTAGGCCCCACCGGCGTGGGCAAGACCCAGTTGGCCCGCACGCTGGCAAAGTGCTGGTTCGGCAGCGAAAAGGCATTGCTTCGCTTCGATATGTCGGAATATATGGAACGGCATACAGTGGCGCGGCTGCTGGGCGCGCCTCCGGGCTATGTGGGCCACGACGAGGGCGGCCAGTTGACCGAAGCGGTGCGCCGCCGCCCCTACAGCGTCGTACTGTTTGATGAGATCGAAAAGGCCCACGGCGATATCCAGAACCTGCTGCTGCAAATTTTGGAGGACGGCAGCCTGACCGACGCCCAGGGGCGCAAGGCGGATTTTTCCAACACCATCATCCTGCTCACGTCCAACCTGGGGGCGCGGTGCCTCAGCGGCCAGACCGGTCTTTTGGGGTTCGGCGCAGCCGACCGGGAGGACGAACGCCGCGGCCGTCAGGCCATGCAGGAAGCCAAGGCGTTCTTCCGGCCGGAATTGCTGGGCCGACTGGATGAAACGGTGCTTTTCGACCCGCTGGGCCCGGAGCAGCTGGCCGCCATCGCGGACCGGCTGCTCACCGAATTGGAAGAACGGGCCGCCCGGCAGGGCTACACGCTGCGGCACACCGCCGCGGCGGCGCGCATTCTGGCGGGGGACAAAACGCCACCCTACGGTGCGCGGGAACTGCGCCGCACGGTCAGCCGGGCAGTGGAACAGGCGTTGGCGGACCGCATCGCCGCCGGCACCGCCCACCCCGGCATCGTCTACACAGCCGACGCCGCCCCCGACGGCAGCATCGTACTGGTCGAAAACGATCTGGCCGCCTGTGTATGAAAATGCAATGAATTTAATAAAACCAAGTATTTTGCGATATAAAAAATGCTTCTTCGATCTTTCATCACAATTATTGAGGTCTAATAAACACAAAAGCATCTGAATAATCCCCCCTTCCGCCCACCATCGTCGGGATTCCCCGGCGATGGTGTTATTTTTGCTTTACAGGACAGAATGCAAAGTAGGAAAAGGCATTATAAGGCGCCGAAAGCCTGGAAATCAACTTGACAAGGGGTGGTTATTGTGTATCATAAATATAGATTTGTTTGTAACTGCGGCTGTATAGCGAGCAAAGTGATCATGATGAGGAGGAAGTATGAAACGGGCGCTTTCAAAATTGGCGAAATCACCCAATAATTACTTTGGTATTATTGGCATTATATGCATTGCAATTTTTCTTTCTATTTATGGTGTACGGGTACTGGATGTAACGTATACGGACTGGCTCGTTTCTGGCGGAGACACAACGCAGCATTATCTGGGGTGGCGTGCCTACAGGGAGAGTGCCTGGACGTTCCCCATTGGAATGGTAGACTGCCTTGCGTATCCCAACCAGACCTCAGTCATTTTTACAGATTCCATCCCGCTTTTCGCGGTTTTCTTCAAACTGCTTTCTCCCATATTACCCGCCGATTTTCAGTACTTTGGCATATGGGGGCTTTTGTGCTTTATTCTGCAAGGTGTTATGGCCGCCCGGATTTTGCGCCATTTTACAGACAATAAGGTTGCCATCGTATTCGGCAGCGTATTGCTGGTATATACCCCCTTCATGATCAGACGGATGTTTTCACACACCGCCCTGGCGGGGCAATGGATCCTTCTGTGGGCTTTGGAACCTTTGTTCGCGCCTGCGCGTTATGATGACAACAAGAAGATCTATGCGTTTGCGGCTTGCATTGGTGCAGTCTCAGTTGCTGTCCATATGTACTTTTTTGGCATGGTGACCATTATCATGCTGGGAATTTGTTTGCAGAATGTTCTGCGGAACAAAAAGATCACACGGGCCATCTCCATTTTGGCGGCATATTTGGGTGCTGGAGTCTTTATCACTTGGATCTTGGGCGGATTTTCCTCCGGTATGTCTGCGGGGGACATGACGTTGCTGGGTGTGACCAGTGCAAACCTGAATGCGTTTTTTAATTCCCATCAGTGGTCAGTGATTTATCAGGAATTACCTTGCGGTTACGCGCAATGGGAAGGAAACGGGTATCTGGGTGCGGGCGGTATCTTTTTACTGTTCTTTTGTGCATTGCTGCTGCTTGGCCAGGTGGATCTGTTCAAGGAAACCAAACGCCATTGGAAAATTTGGATGCCGATGTTGTTGGTTTTCCTTGCGGCTTTCGTTTTTGCGCTGTCGCCCAAAATTATGTTTGGGGAGCAAACGCTGATCGAACTGCCCCTTCCGGAATTTATCCTTAATATATGGGCTATTTTTAGAGCAACGGGGCGGTTTGTATGGATATCGTCCTACTTGTTGCTGCTTGTTTCTTGCATTGTGCTGTTCAAGCAGTGCGGCAAGCGCCTTGCGATCGTGACAATATGTTTTGTTGCCGCCCTCCAATTTTATGATATTCATAGACAGTTGGACAGCCGCCACGAGCAATTTTCCCCAAAGGTAACCAGCATATCGCTTTCGGATGGAGAAGCGTTCTGGGATACGGTTGGCAAGGACGATGAGATTCAGCACGTTGTTTACTACCGCTGGGATAGAGATGAAAACCTGTGGCCTTCGGTCACAGATTGGGCTTTGGACAACGATAAGACCGTGAATACGTTCTATTTTGCCCGCTCTATGGACGAATTGATCGAGGAAGATAGAAAGGCGGCATTTGAAACGCTAAGCGAAAATAACCTGTATATTTTCTCTGTAAACGATAAAGCAGCCTGTGCAGAGTATGATCTGAACTATTACGAAGTGAGTGGAATGATCGTTGGTTTAGTGAATCCTGTGCCGGGGTATACACCGCTTCCTGCCTCTTATTTTGAGGAAGAAGCACCGGCAAATGACGAAAGTACACAGGCAGAAGTTTCTCAGGCGTCGTAAGTTTTTGGGATAAGGAAAAGGGGTACCACCTTCAAAGAACAGGTGGTACCCCTTTTTGTGATCGTTTTACTATATGACTTTTAAGGGCGATTCCAAAAGGGCAACTACAGAACAAAGCAATGCCTTCACTTGTGTTTTATCGGGGCATCTCCCAGCCGTGGTGGTCGGTGTGCAGCCACTCCTCGGCCAGTTCGCTGCCGGGTTCGCCCAGGGCTTCCCGGTAAAGGGTCTGGACTTCGGGGTTCTCGTGGCTGAAGCGCATCATGCTGCACTTGTCCAGTGCATACAGGCGCTTGCCGCGCTCAGCGGCGCGCTCCTCGTCGTCGCGGTTCTGGGGCTGGCCGCCGCCGCCCGCACAGCCGCCCGGGCAGGCCATGACTTCCACAAAGTCGTAATGGACTTTCCCCGCGGCGATGGCTTCCATCAGGCGGTGGGTATTGCCCAGCCCGCTCACGACCGCCGTGCGCACGGTAGCGCCGCCCAAATCAAAGGCGGCCTCGGTCCAGCCCTGCGCGCCGGTGGCGTCGCCGCGCACATCCCGGAAGGCGTCGGGCTGGGGCGCTTTCTTGTTGACCAGATAGTAGGCGGTGCGCAGCGCCGCTTCCATCACGCCGCCGGTCGCGCCGAAGATCACGCCCGCACCGCTGTAGGTGCCAAGCGGGGAGTCGAAGCCTTCCTCGGGCAGCGTTTCAGGGTGCAGGTTCTCGGCGCGGATCATGCGCACCAGCTCGCGGGTCGTCAGTACCAGGTCCACGTCGCGTCCCGCCGCCGTGTGCATGGTGGGCAGGTCGCATTCCTGCTTTTTGGCGATGCAGGGCATGATGGAAACGCAGAACAGTTTGTCGGGTGAAACGCCCAACTGTTTGGCAAAGTAATTCTTGGTCACCGCGCCGAACATCTGCTGGGGGCTCTTGGCGGTGGAGAGCCGGTCGGTCCACTGGGGATAGTGGCTCTTGAGGTAACGCACCCAGCCGGGGCAGCAGCTCGTGAACATGGGCAGGTCCCTCGTTTCGCCCGCCTGGTAGCGGCGCAAAAACTCGGTGCCTTCCTCCATGATCGTCAGGTCGGCGCTGAACGAAGTGTCGAACACATAGTCAAAGCCCAAGCGGCGCAGCGCGGCGGCCATGCGGTGTACGGTGGCCTGTTCCGGCGCAAGGCCCAGGTTTTCGCCCCAGGCGGTGCGCACCGCGGGGGCGATCTGCACCACGGTGATCTTGTCCGGGTCCGCGATGGCGTCAAAAGCCCGCTGGGTATCGTTGCGTTCCCGCAGCGCGCCGGTGGGGCAGTGGGTGATGCACTGGCCGCAGAGCGCGCAGTCGCTCTCTTTGATGCGGCGGGTGCCGCTCACGTCCACGCGGGTGCGGCTGCCGGTGCCCGAAAGGTCCCACACATGCACGCCCTGGATTTTGTCGCATACCTGGATGCAGCGCATACATTTGATACACTTGTTGGTGTCGCGGTACAGCGGGAAGTCCTTCGGCCACAGGGCGCGCGCGCCGGTCGCCAGGTCGGCAGGGTAGGGGTTCTCCAGAATGCCCAGGTCGTTGGCGACGCTTTGCAGGTGGCAGTTGCCGCTGCGCAGGCAGGTGGCACAGTGGCAGTCGTGCTGGCTCAGGATCAGTTCCACGTTGATGCGCCGGGTCCGGCGCACGCGGTCGGTGTTGGTGCGGATGGACATTCCCTCGAACACGGGGTTGTTGCAACTGGGGACCAGATTGCGCTCGCCCTCCACCTCCACGCAGCAGACGCGGCAGGCGCCGATCTCGTTCAGGTCCTTGAGATAGCACAGATGGGGAATATCGACCCCGGCGGCTTTGGCGGCGTTCAGGATCGTGGTGCCCTCAGGCACCTGTACGGCGATGCCGTTCACCGTGATGTTTACCATTGGGTCGTCCTCCCTCCCTTAAAGATGCCGTAGCCGAAGTGGTCGCACCGCAGGCAGCGCCCGGCTTCCTGCATGGCTTCCTCCTCGGTCATGCCACAGCTTGCCAACTGGAAATCCTGCCGGGCTTCCATCGGGTTGCGGCTCTTGAGCTGGATGCGCCCGCAGGGCGGCATATTGGACAGCTTGGCCGGCGGGATCTTGACGTTGGTGCCGATGGTATGGGAATACCCCAGGAAGCTGTCGATGTTGGCGGCGCTGACCTTGCCCGCGGCCACGGCGCGGATCACGGTGGCGGGGCCGGTCACGGCGTCGCCGCCCGCAAACACGTTGGGGGTGCCGGGCACATAGCCGGACAGATCCGCTTTCAAAGCGCCGTGGCTGGTGCCGATGCCGCCTTTTTCAAACTGGTCGGACTCGATACGCTGCCCGATGGCAATGATGATGTAATCCGCCGGGATACGGAATTCCCGTTCGGCGGCATTGCGCGGGGCCGGGCGTCCGTCGCGGCCATAGCCACCGATGATCTGCGGGCGGGTCCACAGGGCGCAGACTTCGCCGTTTTCGTTGGCTTCGATGCGGGCGGGGGCCTGCAGGGGCAGGATCTGGCAGCCTTCGGCCAGGGCGTCCTCGATCTCTTCGGGCAGGGCGGTCATATCGTCCACCCGGCGGCGGTAGACGCAGGTGACGCTCTCGGCCCCCAGGCGGATGGAGGTGCGGGTGGCATCCATGCTCACGTTGCCGCCGCCGATGACCACGACCCGTTTGCCGGTAAAGTCGGGGGCGTCGCCCTCGCCGCAGTTGCGCAGGAACTCCACGGCCGAAAGCACGTTCTTGCTGTCCTCGCCTTCCAGCCCCAGCTTCTTGTCCGCATGGGCGCCGATGGCGATGTACAGGGCGTCGTATTCCTTTTGGAGCTGGTCCAACTGGATGTCCCGCCCTACGCAGACGCCGGTATGCACTTCGATGCCGGTCGCCAGAATGTAATCCAGGTCGCGCTGCAGCACGTCCGGGGGCAGGCGGTAGTCAGGGATGCCGTAGCGCAGCATGCCGCCCAGCTTTTCCTGCTGTTCAAATACCGTGATGGTGTGGCCCATCAGCCGCAGGTAGTAGGCGGCGGTCAGGCCGCTGGGGCCGCCGCCGATGACGGCCACCCGCTTGCCGGTGGCTTCGGCCGGGGCCGGGGGCTTCGGGCTGCCCGCATGGTCAGCGGCAAAGCGTTTGAGACCGCAGATGTTCACAGCGTCGTCCACCAGACGGCGGCGGCACTGGCGTTCGCAGGGGTGTTCGCATACATAGGCGCAGGAATGGGGGAAGGGGTTGTCCTTGCGGATCAGGTCCAGGGCGTCGTCAAACTGCCCTTCGCGGACCAGCGCGATGTAACCGGGAATGTCCACGTGCGCCGGGCAGACGGTCACGCAGGGCACCGGCTGCTTCAGCGAACAGATGCACCGCCCGTAGCGGGCGTGTTCCTGGTAATCCTCGCGGAAGCCCCGCACGCCCTGCAGGACCATGGCGGCGGCCTCGTACCCGATGGCACAGTCGGCGGAATCCACGATGGCGGCGGCCGTCTGTTCAATCAGGTCGATGGTGCTCTCGTCGGCGTTCTGGTCCAGCACGTTCTGGATCAGGGTCTCCAACTGCGAAAGCCCGATGCGGCAGGGTACGCATTTGCCGCAGGTCTGCGCATGGCACAGCCGCAGGAAGTTGAGCGCCAGGTCCACCGGGCAGAGCCCTGGCGGGTTGGCGGCGATGCGGTGCCCCATATCGCGGCAGAGGTTCTGTACCACCTGCTGGGCGCGGTCCGGGGTCTCGATGGAAAGTCGTATCATAGCGTTGTTTCCTCCGTTTGTGGTGGATGCTTCAATACTCCTATTATACGCGGTGCCGCTTGACAAATCAATTATAAATTTTGAATAAAACGTAACATTACTGTCTAAAATGACGAATTTTTACCGTTTAGCCCCGGCGGAAGGATTGCGGGCGGACTGTAGATACGCTATACTGAAATAGAAACGCTCCAAGGGAAAAAATAACAGGGAACGGCGGGAATAAAAATGTTGGAAGTCTGCTTCAGCGATTCGGCCAAAGGCGTGCTGGCAATGGCGCAGCACTGCGACCAGCCTGTGATCGGCGGCGCGTTCGCCGTCATCACCGATCAAAAAGGGCTGCGCGGCTTTTGGGTCAAGCAGAAGGCGCGGCGCGAGTTCCAAAAACGGGAAGCCGAACTGCAAAAGATCGCGGTGCCGCTGGGCGGCAGCCGGGAGGATCTGGTGGGGCTCTCCTTCGGCTTGTCGCTGGGGGACATCCAGTCGCCCCTGTGCCCGGAGGGTTGCCCGCGCAAAGACTGCCTGCGGCAGATGCTTACGCTGGACCGCTATGGGGAGAGTACCCCGCTTGCCGCTGCCGATGAATTTTGGGACGCCTGCATGGCCGACCTGCAAAAGCTGGACCCGCCCCCGGCAGCCGTCCGCGTCTGGCTGGATGATCTGCCGGACAGCCGCTGCGGCCTGCTGTTCCTGGCGGATCTGCTGGACGGCAGGGGGACCGAATTCCATATTATGGAGCTGACGCAGGAAATCGCCCGGTCATGCAGCCACATAGAGGAATGCCGCGGTTGGGCCGAGGTAGAATACCAGCGGCTGGGGACCCTCCTGGACCGGGAACGGGTGCTGCCCGCCGATGAGGTGGCGCAACTGGCCGAATGCTGGCGGCGGCTGAAAGCGGAAAACGCGCCCCTGCGGGTGGTGGAGCAGGGAAAGGTCGTCAGTGCCGGTCTCGACTACTACGACGAAAAGATCCGCACGGAATTCCCCGCGGATTCCTGCAGGGTGGCCGATCTGATCGGCAGGGCGCTGGGGCGGCAGAAGATCCCCACCGGCGACGACTTTATCGCCGGGCGGGTCCGGCACTTTATCGAAAGCGGGGAACTGGTCCTGACGGAAGAAACGCCCGGCGCCGGATTCTACGCGGCCACCGTGGCCCGCGCCCCGCACGCGGCGGAAAAAGCAGCCCCCGGCGCGCCGGATATGGCCGTGATCGCCCGTCCCCCGCGTGCGGAATCCCGATGAAACGGGCGTACCCGCCGGTGTTGTAACAAATAACACAGTATTGTAATCGTGCGCACAAAAAGCCCCCGGCCAGGCCGGGGGCTTCGTCCGTTATAAGGGCAAGGTCACTGTTTTACGCGGAATTCCTGCTCACAGTAAATGCAGCGGTAGCGGCCGCTGGGGGTCAGGGTGAAAATGTGGTCGCAGCCTTCTTCAATGGAAGTCACACAGCGGGGATTGGTGCATTTGATCACGTTCACCAGCCGTTCGGGCTGCTTGGGGCGGATCTTCTGCACGATATGCCCGTTCTCGATGACCGAAATGGTGATCCGGGGGTCCAGATACCCCAGAATGTCAAAGCTCAGGCTGCTGACATCTCCTTCGATCTTGATGATGTCCTTCTTGCCGCTCTTCTGGCTGCGCACGTTCTGCAGCAGGGCCACGCTGGCGTCGTGCAGCTTTTCCAGTTCCATCATGTGGTACAGGGCCAGGCCGGTGCCCGCGGTAATGTGGTCGATGACCACGCCGTTCAAAATCTCGTCAACCGTTAACATCAAAAGCAACCTCCCCGGTTTTGGGGTCCGCCAGACCCAGCAGTGTCATGATAAGGGCCATCCGCATATAAACGCCGTTCTGCGCCTGCTCAAAATAGGCGGCGCGGGGGTCGTCGTCCACGTCCAGCGTGATCTCGTTGACGCGGGGCAGCGGGTGCAGCACCGCCATGTCGGCGGGGGCCAGCGCCAGCTTGTCACGGGTCAGCACATAGCTGTTTTTCAGGCGGATGTAGTCTTCTTCGTTGAAGAAACGCTCCCGCTGTACGCGGGTCATGTACAGGATGTCCAGCTCCGGCAGCGCGTCCTCCAGGCTGCGAGTCTCCACATAGTCAATGCCGTTGGGGGTCAGCACTTCGCTGATGATGTAGTCGGGCACCCGCAGCTCCTCCGGCGAGATCAGCACGAACCGCATGCCCGGCAGGCGGGACAGACTCTTGATCAGGCTGTGTACCGTGCGGCCGAATTTCAGGTCGCCACAGAAACCGATGGTCAGGTGATCCAGGCGGCCCTTGCGGCGGCGGATGGTCATCATGTCCAGCAGGGTCTGGGTGGGGTGGCTGTGGCCGCCGTCGCCCGCGTTGATGACCGGGATGCGGCTGTAGCGGGCCGCCCGCAGGGGCGCGCCCTCTTTGGGGTGGCGCATGGCGGCAATGTCGGCATAGCAGCTGATGATGCGGATGGTATCGGCAACGGTCTCACCCTTGCTGGCGCTGGAAACGCCCGCGTCGGGGAAGCCCAGCACCTGCCCGCCCAGGTTCAGCATGGCCGCCTCAAAGGAAAGGCGGGTGCGGGTGCTGGGCTCATAGAACAGCGTTGCCAGGCGCTTGCGGGTCGCCACGTCCTTGTAGGCGGCGGGGTCGTCGTGGATGTGGTCGGCCAGATCCATCAGGCGCAGGGTCTCTTCCAGCGTAAAGTCCGCCGGGTCGATCAGATGTCTCATATACATTCCCTTTCTTTTGGTAGGCTTCTATCATAACAGCTTGCGCACGATAGCAAAATCAAAAAAGTCCGTGTAGCAGGTCCGGCAGCACAGTACCGGCCTGCACAGGCGGGAGTAGCAGGTCTCGTCCAACTGCATCAATGCCTGATCCGGGCGCAGGCCCAGCAGGCGGCGGGTGGACGGGCTGCCCGTCACCGCCCGCATGTGGGCGAGGGTTTTCGTCACCTTGACGTGGCAGACTTCCTCCACGATGGAAAAGACCGGCCGGGAAAAATCGACCGTATCCAGCCGTTGCCCGCCGAACAGCGCCAGCGGCAGCACGTCGGTGGAATACAGCACCGGCACATCGTCGGCCAGCACGCGCCGCCGCACAAACACAAGGGTGTGTTCCTCCCCGGCGGGCAGGCCCAGGCGTTCGGCCTGGGCGGGGGTGGCGGTCTCCCGCGTGACCATCAGGTGGTCGCTGTGGGGTTCGCGCCCGGCATCCCGGATCATGCGGTAAAATTCCACCTTCTGGTCCAGGCGGTTTTCCGCCCCCAGCACATCGCGGTTCACCAGCGTGCCGATGCCCCGCACCCGTTCCAGCAGCCCGGCCCGTTCCAACAGGCTCAGGGCGTCGCGCACCACGGTCCGGCTCACCCCCAGCGCGGCGGAAAGTTCCACCTCGCTGGGAAGCTGCCCGGCCCCGGCGTACAGCCCGCCGCGCAGTTCGCGGATCAGGCGTTCGGCCGTCTGCTGGCTGCGCAGTTCGCCGCCCAGCAGGGGTTCATTCACCTTTTTCATGCGCAAATTCCTTTCGGGCGCGGCATACGTCCGCCAGGCAGCAGCGGTCGCAGAAAGGCGTGGTGCGGGCCGTGCATACGGCGCGGCCGTGGTGGACCAGCCGGTGGCAGAAGTCGCTGCCTTCCTCCGGCGGGATGATCTTCCACAGTTCGCGTTCCACCTTGGCGGGCTCCTTGATGCCGTCCACCAGGCCGATGCGGTTGCACAGCCGGATGCAGTGGGTGTCGGTGACGATGGCCGGTTTGCCGAACACATCCCCCATAATAAGGTTGGCGCTCTTGCGCCCCACGCCGGGCAGGCCCAGCAGCGCGTCAAAATCGTCGGGCACCCGGCCGCCGTACTCGTCCCGCAGCTTGCGCATACAGGCAGAAATATCCCGCGCCTTGCTGCGGCCCAGCCCGCACGGTTTTACGATGGCTTCGATCTCCTCCGGCGTGGCGGCGGCCAGGGCCTCCACGCTGGGATAGCGGGCAAACAGTTCTTGTACCACAACATTGACGCGGGCGTCTGTGCACTGGGCCGCCAGGCGGACTTCCACCAGCAGTTGCCAGGCGTGTTCATAATCCAGCGTGCATTCGGCCAGCGGGTATTCGGCCTTCAGCCGGTCGATGCAGATCTGCGCAAGTTCTTTTTTTGTCACAGCATTCGCTCCGTTTCCACTTCAAGACTGTCACAGGATGGTCCGCCCTGATGGCGGCATGTCATTTCTATGACATACAGGTTCTTTCTCTTGATTCTACCACGGCGATACTCTATAATCAAGAGGAAGAAATCTATCGGCACGCCGGGCGGCCCGCGGGGCGCCCCGGCAGGCATCAATAAGGAAGGAAATTTTATGGAACCGTTGGCACAGCGGCTGCGGCCGCGCACGCTGGAGGAAGTCTGCGGCCAGCAGCACTTGCTGGGCAAGAACCAGGTGTTCCGCCGCACCATCGAAAGCGGGCATATCCCCAATATGATCTTTTACGGCCCCTCCGGCGTCGGCAAGACCACGGTGGCCAGCATCATCGCGTCGGGCAGCGGTATGCAGCTGCACAAACTCAACGGCACCACCGCCTCCACCAGCGACATCAAGTCGGTCCTGGCGGACATCGGCACGCTGGGGGCGTCCGGCGGCATCCTGCTGTACCTGGACGAGATCCAGTATTTCAACAAGCGCCAGCAGCAAAGCCTGCTGGAATGTGTGGAGCAGGGCACCGTCACGCTGATCGCCTCCACGACGGAGAACCCCTACTTTTATGTGTACAACGCGCTGCTGTCCCGCTGCACGGTGTTTGAGTTCAAGTCCCTCACGGCAAAGGATATCCGGCAGGGGGTGCAGAACGCCGTGGCGCGCCTGGGCGCCGAGGAAGAAACGCCCATCCTGATGCCCGACGACGCGCTGGACTATCTGGCCCAGAGCGCGGGCGGCGATATGCGCAAGGCCCTGGGCAACCTGGAATTTGCGGTCACGGCCGCCCCGGTGGAAAACGGCTGCCGCACCGTCACGCTGGAGATGGTGCAGCAGGTGGCCGCGCGCACGGCCATGCGGTACGACAAACAGGGGGACGACCACTACGACATCGTTTCGGCCTACCAGAAATCCATGCGCGGCTCGGACCCCGACGCGGCGCTGCATTATCTGGCGCGCCTGCTGGAAGCCGGGGACCTGCCCAGCGCCTGCCGCCGCCTGATGGTCTGCGCCTGTGAGGACGTGGGCCTTGCCTGGCCGCAGATCATCCCCATCGTCAAAGCGGCGGTGGACATCGCCAACGCCGTGGGCCTGCCGGAAGCCCGCATCCCGCTGGCGGACGCGGTGGTGCTGGTGGCGACGGCCCCCAAATCCAATTCGGCCTACAACGGCATCAACACCGCCATGGCCGACGTGCAGGCGGGCCGCACGGGGCCGATCCCGCGCCAGCTCCAGAACAAGCATTACGACGGGGCGGACGCCCGGGTCAAGGGGCAGAACTACCTGTACCCCCACGACTTCCCGAACCACTGGACGCAGCAGCAATACCTGCCCGACGCCATCCGGGACCGCCGCTACTATGAACCCGGCGAAAACAAGAACGAACAGGCCTTTGCCCAATACTGGAAAAAGATCAAAGGCGAATGATAAAGGAGGCACCCCATGGCAGCTCTTTGCTGTGAAACCCTGCGTTACCCTTCTTCGGACGGCAAACATACCGTTTCGGCGGTGATCTATACCCGGCCGGACGTCCCGGTGCGCGCTGTGCTGCAGCTCAGCCACGGTATGTGCGAATATGTGCGCCGCTACAAGCCCATGGCGGAATTTTACGCGGCCCACGGCCTGGCGCTGGCGGGCAACGACCACCTGGGCCACGGCGATACCGCCCGCCCCGGCGAATACGGCCACTACGGCGACCCCGGCGGCTGCTTCTATCTGCTGCAGGACCTGCACACCATGAACCGCTGCCTGCGGGAGCGGTTCCCCGGCCTGCCGGTGTTCCTGTACGGCCACAGCATGGGCAGCTTTTACGCCCGCTGGTATGCCGAGCGTTGGCCCCACAACCTGCGGGGGCTGCTCTTATCCGGCACGGCGGGGCCGAGCGCCGTCAACCGGGCGGGGCAGGTGCTGGCGGCGCTGCTGGCGCGCATGAAGGGCGCGGACAAGGTTTCGCCGCTGCTGGTCAGGCTCAATCTGGGCGGCTATTGCAAGCGCATCCCCGGCGCTTCGTCCCCCAACGCCTGGCTCACGCGGGACGAAGCGGTGGTGCGCGCCTATGACGCCGACCCGCTGTGTACCTTCCCGTTCACGACCGGCTCCTACCGGGAGATGCTGACGGTCCTCAACCACGTCAGCACCAAAAAGTGGGCGCACGCCATCGACCGGGACCTTCCGGTGCTGCTGATCGCGGGCGACGCCGACCCGGTGGGGGACTACGGGGCCGGTGTGCGCAAGGTCTGGGCCATGCTGGGGGATGCCGGTGTGCGCGACCTGACCTGCCAGATCTATGAAGGGGCCCGCCACGAACTGCACAACGAGATCAACCGGGACGAAGTGTTCGACTACGTCCTCGGCTGGGTCGAGGACCGTCTGTGATCCCGCGGCCTATGCACTATATCACTATATAATGTAACAACAGACTTTGCCGCAGCCGCCCCAAAGGGCTGCCGCGCGGCAAAGGCAATGCGTCCCGGCGCCCGGCAGCAGGCTGCGCCGGGCGTTTTTTTATTGCCCCCCCTCTTGACAACGGGGAAAAATAGTGTATTATTGTATTAGAAACTTAATACAATAATACAGAAAGGAGCAGCCCATGGAATGGAACATTACGGGTGGCCGCCCGGTTTATGTGCAGTTGGTGGAACAACTGGAACTGGCGCTGCTGAACGGCACGTTCCCACCTGGAAGCCGGGTGCCGCCGGTGCGGGAGCTGGCAGCGGAGGCGGGGGTCAACCCCAACACCATGCAGCGTGCGCTGCAGGAATTGGAAAGCCAAAACCTTTTGCAGGCACAGCGCACGGCGGGGCGCACCGTCACGGCGGATGCCGAAGTCCTGCACCAGTTGCGCAGCCGGCGCGCGGCCGCGCTGGCTGCGGAATTTATACGCCGAATGAAGGGCCTGGGACTGGACCAGGCCGAGATCAAAGATCTGCTGCGGAAAGCCGCAGAGGAGGAGGAAACCGATGAATGAGAAGGTGATCTACGAGGCCCACGGCCTGCGCAAGACCTACGGGCACAAGACCGCGCTTGCCGGTGTGGAGTTCAGCGTCACGCCCGGCAAGCTGGTGGGCCTGCTGGGCCCCAATGGCAGCGGCAAGACGACGCTGCTTAAAATTTCGGCCGGGCTGCTGACCGCCACGGCGGGCACCGTGCTGATCGACGGGCAAAAGCCCGGCGTCCATACCAAAGCGGTGACCAGCTACCTGCCGGACCGCATGGCCCTGCCCAAAGAACTGCGCGCCGCCGACGCGGTGGACCTGTACGCGGATTTCTATACGGATTTTGACGCCGCCAAGGCCCGCGCCATGCTGGCGGACCTGCACATCGAAGCGCGGGACCGCATCGGCGCCATGAGCAAGGGCACGCAGGAAAAAATGCAGCTCTGCCTGACGATGAGCCGCGCGTCCCGGCTGTACCTGCTGGACGAACCCCTGGGCGGGGTGGACCCCGCGGCGCGGGACTATATTTTGCAGACCATCCTGCGCAATTACAGCGAGGACGCCGCGCTGGTGCTTTCCACCCATCTGATTGGGGACATCGAGAAGGCGCTAGACGAGGTGATCTTCCTGAAAAACGGCGAGGTTTTCCGCCAGACCGGCGTGGACGCCCTGCGGGAAGAGACCGGCCAGAGTGTGGATGAATATTTCCGGGAGGTATACAAATGCTGACCAAACTGCTAAAATATGAGATAAAGACGACATCCCGTATGCTGCTGCCCATCGGCGGCGGTGTGCTGGTGTTCAACCTGCTCACGGGCATCCTGACCCGCCTGATGGGCGGCGGAATCGAGTCTGACGCTTTGAACTGGCTGTACGCGCTGGTCGCTTTCCTGGCGGTCTTGGGTATCGTGGTTATCATCGGCGCCTGCTTTTTTGTGAACATCCAGAGCTTTTACAAGATCTTGGGCGACCAGGGGTACACGATGTTCTCTCTGCCGGTGCCCGCGTGGCAGCATATCACCGCCAAACTGCTCTGCACGCTGATGTGGTGCGTGCTGTGCGTGCCGTATCTGATCCTGTGCTTTGGGCTCATGCTCATGGATTTTTCCTGGCTCAGCGGTTTTTTAATGGTCTCCAACACAGATCCCAAGCTGCTGCTCATCTGCGTCCTGCTGCTTCTGCTGGCGCTGCTGGGGGTAGCTGTCATGTTCCTGCACGCCTACCTGTGCTGTGCCATTGGCGCGCAGTTCGGGCAGCAGCGCCTGCTGGCCAGCATCATCAGCTACTTCGTGCTGGGCTTTGTGCAGGAGATCCTGTTCATTGTCGTTATCGGTTTCATCTCGTTTGGGGCTTACGCGGGATCGAGCTGGTTTTTGGCGCCCTTCTTCCACCTGCTGGTAAGCGACCCCGTACTGGCCAGTATCATTATGCTGGCAGCGATCAATATTTTCCTTGTGCTGATCGGGGCCATCTTCTGGGCCGTCACCCAGTGGCTCATCACCCGCCGTTTGAATCTGGTATAAAACCAGTCATTGTTAACCACCCTGTTGTATGATTTGAAAAGGAGGAGAACGTATGGAAAAACGTCAATATGTCTGCCCCAAGTGCGGCTGCACCGAGTATGAGGCCGACCAGATGCAGGCCACCGGCGGCAACTTTGCCAAGATCTTTGATGTGCAGAACAAGAAGTTCGTCACCATCAGTTGCCGCCAGTGCGGCTATACCGAGCTGTACAAACAGACCGGCAGCGAAGGTTGGGACGTGCTTGACTTCCTGATGGGCTGATGCCGGGAAAAGGAGGCGGCGGAATATGAAAAAAGCGATACCCTGCCTGTTGGCCGCCGTGCTGGCGCTGGCGCTGTGCGCCTGCAGCGGCTTTGACGACAAATACGACGATGAAGATTTCCTGACCGGAAAGGCCGATAGCAGCATGACCGTGATGTGGATGAGCAATATAGAGAATGACGGTTCTATTGCACTGAACGTAGGCAGTTATTCCGGCGTCAAAACCCTCGGCACGTTCACAGTTGAACAGGACCAGTCCGTGTGCGATGTGACTTCGACGCTGGACTGTACCAGTGGGGAAGCCAAACTGCTGGTGGTGAATACGGACGACCGGACCATCGCCGCCGAGTGGCCGGTAGGCAGCGGGGACCCCATGACCGTCACGCTGCCCGCGGGCGATTACAAGCTGCGCATTGCCGGTAAGAGCGCCAAGTTTGAAGGGGCTGTCACGCTGATGCTGGACGGCCAGATCCAGGAATGGGGCGGCATATCAGAAAAACTGCAGGACGTCCTTGACGAACTGCCGGACGGGGAAGCAAAAGACGCCATGCAGGACGTGAAAGACGCCCTGCAAAGCGCGCAGAGCGCACTGCAGGAGGGCTTCGGGGACGATCGCGACGCCGCCTGAATGAACATTTTTCCGAATGGGCTGATGCCGGGAAAAGGAGGCGGCGGAATATGAAAAAAGTGATACCCTGCCTGTTGACCGCTGTGCTGGCGCTGGCGCTGTGCGCTTGCAGCCAGTATGACGACCGATACGAGGACGAAGCCTTCCTGAGCGGGAAGTACGATGCGTACGCGACCATAAGCTGGTGGAGCCATCAGGGAGAGAACGGTTCCTGTGCCATGGGGATCGGCAGTTACAGCGGCGTCAGAACGCTCTACGGATTCACGGTGGAACAGGATGAAACGCTGTGCGAGGTGACTTCGACCCTTGCCTGCACCGAGGGCAAGGCCAAGCTGCTGGTGGTGAATACGGATGACCGAACCATCGCCGCCGAGTGGCCGGTGGGCAGCGGGGAACCCATGACCGTCACGCTGCCCGCGGGCGATTACTGGCTGCGCATCGCCGGCAAAAGCGCCGAACTGGAAGGGGAAGTCACGCTGATGCTGAACGGCCGGATTCAGGAATGGGACGGCATGCCGGATGAAGTGGAGGAAGCCCTGGACGAACTGACGGACGGGGAAACGGGCGAGGCTCTGCAGGACGCAAAGGACGCGCTGCAGGAGGTGCAGGATGTCCTTGACGAACTGCCCGACGGGGACGTAAAGGACGCGCTGCAGGAGGTGCAGGACGTCCTTGACGAACTGCCCGACGGGGAAGCAAAAGACGCCATGCAGGACGTGAAAGACGCCCTGCACGATGTACAGGACGCCCTGCAAAGCGCGCAGAGCGCACTGCAGGAAGGCTTCGGGGACGACCGCGACGCCGCCTGAATGAACATTTTGCCGAATTTTGAAAAAATCTTTACACAGATGTAAAGTATGATGGTTGACAAACCCATATGGTGCCGTATAATGGTATTTGTGTGCATCTGTGGGTAGACTGGGTCGTACCCTGCCACACGGGCGTTGTATGTGCTGCTTGCAGCAGCTTTCCCCCCGGTGGGGAAGGACTGTGTAACAAACCTTTGCGGGGCGGCATAAGGCACGCCGGCCCGCAGGGGAGCGCGGGCGGCCCCACAGCCGCATAGCTGCGTACTTCCGGCGGGAAATTCCGCAAAGGGGGATGCAGTATATGGATGAAAATATTATCGTATCTTTGAAAGACATTGTTGTCGATTTCGACGGGCAGAAAGTCCTGGACGGGCTTTCCCTCGACATTCACGACAAGGAGTTCGTGACCTTCCTCGGCCCTTCGGGCTGCGGCAAGACCACGACCCTGCGCGTGATCGCCGGGTTCGTCACGCCGAAATCGGGCAATGTCTTTTTTGATGGCAAGGACATTGCCGGCCAGCCGCCCTACAAGCGCCCGGTGAACACCGTGTTCCAGAAGTACGCGCTGTTCCCGCACCTGAATGTCTTTGAAAACGTGGCCTTCGGCCTGCGGCTGAAAAAGTTGCCCGAAGAGACCATCCGCCCCAAAGTGCTGGAAATGCTGGAGATCGTGGGCCTTAAAGGCTTCGAGCGCCGCAGCATCCACCAGCTTTCGGGCGGGCAGCAGCAGCGCGTCGCCATTGCCCGCAGCCTGGTCAACCAGCCGCGGGTGCTGCTGCTGGACGAACCCCTCGGCGCGCTGGACCTTAAACTGCGCAAGGAGATGCAGCTTGAACTCAAGCGCCTTCAGCGGGAAATGAACATTACCTTCGTCTACGTCACCCATGACCAGGAGGAAGCCCTCACCATGTCGGACACGGTGGTGGTCATGTCCGGCGGCAATATCCAGCAGATCGGTTCGCCGCAGGATATTTACAACGAACCCCGCAACGCCTTTGTGGCCCGCTTCATCGGGGATTCCAACATCGTGGACGGCGTGATGGTGCGGGACTTCCTCGTCAGCTTCGGCGGGCAGGAGTTCACCTGCGTGGACCGCGGCTTCCGCCCCAACGAGCCGGTGCAGGTAGTCATCCGGCCGGAGGACGTGCAGATCGTCCCGCCTTCGGTCGGTATGCTCACCGGCCTTGTGCGGGAAGTCATCTTCAAGGGCGTGCATTTTGAGATGCACGTGGATGTGGAAGGCTACGAGTGGCTCATCCACTCCACCCAGGCCAGCCAGCCCGGCGAACTCATCGGCATGAACATCGGCCCCGACGAGATCCACATCATGTCCCGCACGGAGGTGTAAGCGATGCTCAAGACCAAATCCGCCCGCTGGCTGGCGGGGCCGTATCTGCTGTGGATGGGGCTTTTCACCGTCGTGCCGCTGTTCATCGTGATCTGGTACGCCATGACCAACGCCGACGGCCAGTTCACGCTGGAAAACCTGACCCAGATCGGCCGGTATTCCAGCGTGTTTGCCCGCAGCCTGATCCTGGCGGCCCTGTCCACGGTGCTTTGCCTGGTGCTGGCGTTCCCGGTGGGGTACTTCCTGTCCCGTCTGCGGGCCAACAAGCAGCACATCATGCTCATGCTCATCATGCTGCCCATGTGGATGAACTTCCTGCTGCGCACCTACGCCTGGATGACCCTGCTGGAAAAGAACGGCCTGATCAACAAATTCCTGGGCCTGTTCGGCCTTGGCCCCTTCCAGATGATCAACACCTCCGGCGCGGTGGTGCTGGGCATGGTGTACAACTACCTGCCCTTTATGATCCTGCCCATCTACACGGCCATGACCAAGATCGACGATTCCATCATCGAAGCGGGCGAGGACCTGGGCTGCAACGTCTGGCAGATCCTGTTCCGCGTGCTGGTGCCCCTGTCCAGCCCCGGCATCGCCACCGGCATCACCATGGTGTTCGTCCCGGCGGTGTCCACCTTCATCATCAGCCGTATGCTGGGCGGCGGTTCCAACCTGCTGATCGGCGACCTGATCGAACTGCAATTCCTGGGCAACTCCTACAACCTCAACCTTGGCTCCGCCATGAGTCTGGTGCTTATGGTCATCGTGCTGCTGTGCATGAGCTTCACTTCCAGCTTTGACGAGTCGGAAATGGAAGGGGTGATGTGAGATGAACAAACGGCAGTCCGCGCTTTTGCAGCGCACCTACATCATCCTGATCTTCTGCTTCATGTACCTGCCCATCGCGGTCATGATCGCGTTCAGCTTCAACGAAAGCAAATCCCGCTCCAACTTCACCGGCTTCACGCTGGACTGGTACAAAAGCCTGTTCCATAACGAGATGATCCTCTCGGCCCTGGGGCTCAGTCTGGCGCTGGCGCTCGTTTCCAGCATTCTGGCTACGGTGCTGGGCACGCTGGCGACCATCGGCATCAACTCCATGGGGCGCCGCGCGCAGCTCGTCATCAACAACATCAGCTATGTGCCCGTCGTCAACCCCGAGATCATCACCGGCGTTGCACTGATGCTGCTGTTCGTCATGGCCCAGAACTTCGGCCTGGGCGGCGGCAGCGGGCTGTTCGGCTGGCCCACGCTGCTGATCGCCCACATCACCTTCAACGTGCCCTATGTGATCTTCAACGTGGGGCCCAAGCTGCGCCAGCTTGACCCCAGCCTGTACAACGCGGCGCTGGACCTGGGCTGCACGCCGCGGCAGGCGTTCTTCAAGGTGATTTTGCCCCAGCTTTCCCCGGCGATTTTGTCGGCGTTCCTCATCTGCCTGACCTATTCCATCGACGATTTCATGATCTCCTACTTCAACTCCGGCACCATGCAGACGCTGCCCATCGCCATCTACTCGATGACCCGCAAAAAGGTCAGCCCGGAGATCAACGCCCTGTCGGCGGTCATGTTCTGCGTGATCTTGGCCATCATTCTGGTATCCAACGCGGCGGATTCGCGGGCCTACCGCAAAAACCAGACCGCGATCCGCAACGCCATGCGGGAGGAGGGCGCGCGATGAAAAAACTTTTGCGCAGGGCCCCGGCCCTGGCGGCGGCGCTGATGCTGGCGGGCGCCGCGGCCCCCGGCGCCCAGGCGGCGGGGCAGACCATCGCCGTCAACGACGATATTTCCGTTTCGGCGGATTACGATTGGACCCGCTTCGCGGACGATAACATCACCCTCAACGTCTACAACTGGGGCCTGTATATCTCCGATGGTTCCGACGAAAGCGTGGACGTGCTCTCGGCCTTTGAGGATCTGACCGGCATCAAGGTCAACTACACGACCTTCGACTCCAACGAGAGCCTGTACGCCAAGATGAAATCCGGCGGCGCGACCTACGACGTGATCTTCCCCTCGGACTACATGGTGGGCAAGATGGCGGCCGAAGGCATGCTGGCCCCGCTGGACTTTTCCAACATTCCCAACTTTGCGCAGATCGGCACGGATTACCTCGGCTGGGACTTTGACCCGCAGAACACTTACAGCGTGCCCTATACCTGGGGCACCACGGGCCTGATCTACAACACCACGCTGGTGGACGAAGCCCCCACAAGCTGGTCGGCCCTGTGGGATATGCAGTACGCCAACAACGTGCTGATGTTCAATAACTCCCGCGACGCCTACGCCATCGCGGCCAAAAAGCTGGGCCGTTCCCTCAACCCTTCTTCGGTGGAGGAAGTCCAGGAGGTCATGCAGGAACTCAAGGACCAGAAAAGCGTGGTCCAGGCCTATGTCATGGACGAGATCTTTGACAAGATGGAGGGCGGCGAAGCCGCGCTGGCACCCTACTACGCGGGCGACGCGCTGACGATGATCGCGGATAACCCCGACCTGGCCTTTGTCCACCCGGAGGAGGGCGTCAACTTCTTCGTGGACAGCATGTGCATCCCCGCCAACTCCAAGAACAAAGCGGCGGCGGAACTGTTCATCAACTATATGTGCGAGCCGTCGGTGGGCTACGCCAACTGTGAATACATCGGCTATTCCACCCCCATCACCGCCGTGTGGGAACAACTGGACGACGACCTCAAATACAGCGAGATCGCCTACCCCGGCGAGGACGTCATGAGCAAGGCCGAGGCGTTCACCACCCTGCCCGACGAGGTCAACGCCGCGCTGGACTCCCAGTGGAGCGAGATGAAAAGCTACGAGGAAGGCGGCAGCGGCTGGATGGTCGTGGTGCTGCTGGCTCTGGCGCTGTTGATCTCCTTCTTCAACATCTGGCGCAAAGTGCGCAAAAAAGTGCGCGACGATTATTGATCCTGCCCGGACCGCAGCCCCGCGCTGCGGTTCTTTTGCGATGCTTTGCATTTGCGGGGGCAACGTGCTATAATACAAAAATCACCAAAAAATCTTTGCTGCTGCATCGAAGGAGGGGCCGCCCATGCCCGAACCGAGTACGACCTATACACAACAATATACCGTTTACCGCCATGACGGCGACCACCACGGCAATATAAAGCCCGCCGCGCTGCTGCGCTACGGCCAGCAGATCGCCACCATCCATGCCGAAGCCGTCGGCCTGAACGATGCGCTCTACGCCGCCACCCATACGGCCTATGTGCTGGCCAAGCAGGCGCTGCAGATCGACCGCACGCCCCGCGTGGACGAGGTGCTTACCGCCGTGACCCAGCCCGAACGCTGCAAGCGCGCGGTCAATAAGCGCATCACCACCTTTTACGACGCCGCGGGCAAGCAGGTGGCTGTGCTGGACAGCCGTTGGGTCCTGATCGACACCGAAAAGCGGCTGATCCTGCGCAAGCACCCCGAAGGCTTCGGGGACCGCTGGGCGCCCGACGTGCCCTTTGAACTGCCCATGAAGATGACCAAGGTCCCGCCGGAAGAATGTGAGCAGGCGGGCGTCTGCACGGCGACCTATTCCCGCTGCGATATGAACGGCCACATGAACAATACCTGCTATGTGGACCTGCTGTGCGACGCATTGCCCTGGGACCTGTGGGAAAGCGGTGAAGTCCGCGACCTGAAGATCTACTACCACCGCGAGGTCCCGCACGGGGAGAGCTTCGACCTCCTGCGCGCCCGCACGGGGGACAGGCAGTATTATTTCTGCGGCGAGCGCGAAGGCAAGTCCGCCTTTGAAGCCAGCATCACCTTTGCATAAACGGTAACAGAAAAATAACAGCCCCTCCGCCCGGCCGGGATGGAGGGGCTGCCCGTTTGCCGGGGCAGGGGAGGGGCAAAAAACAACGTGGGTACAGGGAACTGTTCCACCCGCGCCCGGCATACCGGCGGCGGGGCCTGCGGGCGGCAAATTGTGAACAATCTGAGAAATTACAAAATATTAACAAAATCCCCTTGACATCCGGTGACAAAACGGTTACAATCTAATTGCAAGCTAAACAACACCCCAAGGTTGTGAAGCTCCTAACCCAAGACATTCCCTTTTTTTCATGTGTTCTTCTCCTCCTTTCTTTGGAACCCCCGCCCTCCCTCAAGGGCGGGGGATTCTTTTTGCTTTTTTTGCAAAAGCGCCGCCGCCCTATTGCAAAATACAATATTATATGTTATATAATATATAACAAGACTGCACAGGCTTTAGGAGGGTAGCACCGTGAAAAAGTACGCATATCTGAACAGGCTGGAAGAACTACTGGCTGACCTGCCGCTGAACGAACGGCAGGACGCTTTGAACTACTATGAAGAATACTTCGAGGCCGCCGGTGCGGAACACGAGGAAGAAACCGCCGAACGCCTGGGCAGCCCGGAAGAAGTAGCGGACAAGATCCTTCACGAAGGCGGCGGCAGCCCCAAACGCCCCGGCCGGGGCCGCGTGGCGCTCCTTCTGGCGCTGGCGGTGCTCGTGCTGGCCGCTATCGCGGCAGGGGTAGCGGCACTGGCAGGCGGCAAAGATGCCGCGCCGTCCAGCGCACAGCCGAACGCCAGCGC